>Ga0209643_1000248_pt1 | contig 125049 bp, 113 predicted proteins | sample AutmiccBRH37_all_FD_187383 | JGI IMG/M metagenome (GOLD analysis project Ga0209643, IMG submission 187383) | Deep subsurface microbial communities from Mt. Terri, Switzerland - Autotrophic microbial communities BRH/37_all (SPAdes) (version 2) | ecosystem: Environmental > Aquatic > Deep...
CGCGCCATGACAAGGGTTTTATAGCGAAGGCCGGTGAATTGGGTCTTTCGGCCAGCCAGTATTATGTGCTGGAACAAAGCAAGTCCAATGGTTTATCCCTTACTGCCGAGCAGCTGAAGAATACATCTATCAGATTGGCGTTAGAAGGGGCAGGGACTACACCGGAGGAGCTTTTGGGCATGGTCCAAGTGCACCCGGATATGAATACCGAGACTCAGCGAGGTATGATGAATACCCCTGGCAATTCACTTACAAATGACACGTCCGTGATGGAGGGGAAACATGAATATGACCAAGAAGATAACATTCAAGCGGAACCCTTCACCATGCAGCACCAAATAGAACAAAGCGATGAAACCCGCATGCAGAAATCTCAACAACCATAAACTCACCCTCCAAGGAGCAAATTTACCTGGATTCGGGGCATGTAACAATAAAGCCACACATGACGACCAGGCCTAACCCGAAAGGTTATTACCAAATCCGGGCCTGGTGATGTGTGGCCTTACTAATATGGTTGAACCATAGAATAATCACTTATTGCCTACCACTTGCCACCGATGTTCAAGCAATCGGTAAACGGAACGGGATTCATAAGTGCCAGCACTAAAAAAAATTTACGCGGGCGGCATGGCCGCAAACTGTTGGGCAACTTGCAGGGTTTGTTGAGGATTGGCTGGGAGAGGCTGATCCCAACCCCGCTGTACCAGAATTTGATGCAGCTGGTCTGCAACTTGGGCATCATCCTGGCTCATTCTTTGATGGGCCTGTCTTGCTTGAGGATCACTCATGTTCAAGGCCGATTCCAGGTTAAGAACAGCGGTATATTTGGCCATCGTCATAACGTCGATGGCAATGGTGCGTTCATCAAGCATAAAATCCACTCCTTTGGGTGACGGGTTGGTTCATGGCATACTGGGTTCCGCCGCTGTTTTGCAATAAACCGACCATAATTTGATAGTGCCTTTGCATGGTTTGCTGCTGCAGTTGTAGCGCCTGGGCAAGTTGTGGGTCACGCACCTGGCCAAGGTAGGCGTTTAGTTTGTTGATGCCGGCCTGGTGATCCATCAAATGGCTTTTCATCAGCGCTACGTCCATCTGAGATAACATGTGTTGCACCTCCATCAAAATCAATCGTTAGCTGATCGGATTTATTATTTACAACAATAAAAACCTTATGCAAGCTTATACTTTTTATTTAAAGACCTGCGCTAAAATTTGCCGTAACCTCCTAACAGCATCTTTTTTTAGTAGGTTATTTCTCAGAACTGATAACGACCGTTCTGGATGTAACCTATGAATTTATCGCATTGGTAGTAATCACCAGTCTATTTTAAGTTATCCTGGTTTGAAAAATATTTTTGTAACGTTTAAAGAAAAGGCGACAGGCTTCGGCCCAGAAGCAAGAATAGATAAAACAAAAACCATAGACAGGCACTATGCTGGATAAAACAGCGTCTTTAGTTACCACCGGGCCTAAAACGGGAAACTTGAGTCCGTATAAAAGAATCACTATGCCAGTTAGTAAAAACAACGAAGTTAAAACAACTACGGCCAACCTTTTTCTAATGGTCAGGAACGCCACGCCCAACCCCAACCCCAATGGCCCGGTGGTAAAGGCAAATATGATTATTTCTCCGGGATGGAAAAATAAGAGCAGCATGCACGCCGCCAAGTAGGTTTGAAACCCGCACCGCAGGGAAAAAACAGAGGCTATGACCACCGGCCCCGTGGACATAGCGCTCACCAGATAACCCACCCCGGGATAGAATCCACCGGCAGACTGCAATATGGCCGCCAGTACGCAAAGCTGGGCCACAAGCGCAATTTCCCTAAAACGGTTTGATTCCTGGATAAAACGTTGGTGAATTTCCCTGGCATTTACGGTTATGTCGTCAAGTAAGAACATCATCGCACTTTATTAAATCCTGGAAACTTTCCACAGGGACCCGGTTCCGGACCAAGGGATAATGGCCCCCTGGTTTGCCTGCATGACCCCAAAATCCACAATATACAGGTTTTCCCCCCGGGGGTCAAACTTGACATCCACCGGCCGGGCGGGACCCGTGCCATCCGGCCCGGGGTTGTTACTAACCAGGAAATCATGCACTTGGCCTACTTGCGGGTCAAAGCGGACAACCCTGAATCCAGGCCTTCCATGCGGGTGACCGGTAATCGGGGCGGCCGAGCCAAACTGGGCTGCAAAAGCCTGGTTTGGATATCCGAAATAGGGGTTGGTCGAGAAATCAAATTTCATTGTTGCCGAGTGGTGGGCAAACTGCAATATGGGCCTTCCGGCTAGGGGAGGATGATATTTCATGACAAATTGATGCGGCGGTTTCCCCTCTGCGCTGAATTCGGGTTTAGTTATCGGTTCTCCACCAACAAAATCTGGCCATCCATACCAGCCTCCGGGGATAACCTCCCACATGGGGTCCAGCGAATTTGTCACCGGGCGGCTGCCCCGCGCATCATAACCCTGGTCAATGGCATAAAACCTTCCGGAGGGTGAAAAACCCAGCCCAAAGGGGTTTCTAAAGCCATCTGCAAAAGGCGCCAGCCCTGAACCATCCGGGGCACACCGGTAAATAACACCGTTGCAATAAAGCTCACCTTTGACAACTTCACCGGGATAACTTACCGTGCCAAAAGGTTTAAAGGCCCCGGTTTCAACAATCTTTACTTCTCCTTCGGTCAGGGCGAAAGGATCAATACTCGCAAAATTAATCCCTCTTAAAACAATATCCCGGCATGGCACATCGTGCTGGTTGGGCAGTTCGGCAAGCCATCCGTAAAAGAAATTATCTATACCGACCACGGCCGAATTGGTAAATGTCCCTACCCCAAAGTACATTGCTTCATCCGGTCCAAAAACTATTTCCGTGGTAAAATGGTCCCCACCGGAACGTAAACCGCTGACCAGTTCAACCCTGCGGCCATCCCTGGCTACCCGGTAGATTCGCCCGGGGAAAGCCCCTTCGGCCACGTAAAAGTATCCCTTGTGCCACTTAACGCTGGTCATCGGGCCGCGGAAACCCCTGGCCACCTCTTTGACCCGGCCACCGGGACCAACAGCCAGGATGCGTCCCTGCCCGTCGGCTTTCGCAGGTCCATAGGAATATCCGGCCTCACCAACGTAAATATTGCCGGCGTTGTCAAATGTAACGCTGGTCGGGTAAGTTAATCCTGTAATTACAGGTTCCAGCCGGTAGCCGCTCTGCAGATAAAAATCCCCTGGCCGAACGGGCACCCGCCCGGAATAGTAACAGGGATCGTAATATCGCTCATTCATATAAACCCATCCTTATTCCTCATTTATTCTACTGATAAATAAACCTGGTCATCATTCCACCGGGAGTCTCCCCGTTGTTAGAAGCGTGAAACGGTTTAGTTCCAACCAGCGGCCATGCCCCGGGGTTATTGGCACTGAGATAAGCTGCTTGCCAAGTTAAAATAATTGGCGAACATTATTTACCACTATATGTTGTAAATTTAAAACCGGCTACTTATTATTGAGGCGTTATATTCAATGGTTTCGCCCCGGTTCTAACAATTTTACAGCGATATGATACAGCGATATGAGCCTTATGCAGCTTATATTTACCTAAAGCCGTGTTTTGTTGGCGGTACCCCAGACTAAGCTTGTCATCCTGAGCGCAGCGAAGGATCTCAGGTTAGTTGTATTTATAGCAATGAGATACGGTTTATCGTCTTTAGTATTCTGAATACTGACTCCTGACTCCTGACTACCCAAATGTTATTACAGAAACATTTATGTAAAAAGGGTTATAACCGGTACGGCACCGCTCATATAAATTAGACATGGACATACCTTATTGAGTGTGATTTAAAGGGAGCGGTTACTATGGTATACCCGCGTCGGTTAATTTCCGCTTCCCTCCGGCAGGGCTGGCCGCTGTATCTGGCAGTAACCGGCATCTTGAGCCTGGGCATATTAACGGGTTCGCTGGGAGCCAATTCGCTGCAGCCAGAGCAGGCGGCGGAGTTGCACCGTTATATACAGACTTTCCTGGCCCAGGTCTCAGATATTGATTTAGATCGGGCGCAGATGGCTAGAAGCGCATTATATGACAACCTGCTGGCGGGAGCGATTATGTATATCCTGGGGTTGACCATTATCTGCCTGCCACTAGTGCTGGCTTTTATTTTTATCCGCGGCTTCGTGCTTGGGTTTACCGTTGGTTTTTTAGCCACGCAGCATCAAATGCAGGGTTTTTTTATCGTATTGATGTCCATGCTGCCACACAATATCTTTTTTGTGCCCGCCTTGATCATTGGTGGTACAGCTTCGCTGTCGTTTTCCATTCTGTTAATCAGAAGGTTTTATAATTCACAAATCACAGTCTGGCCCGGCTTTTTAAGTTATACCCTGATTATGGCCGGCGTGATGGTTGTATTCTTCATCGCTGCCCTGACTGAAGCGTATATCACTCCTGAACTGACTCGTTTTTCGGCTACCTTTCTTGCTGGGTGGTGAGGAGTTGCAGGAATTACCACGTGGTCCGTGGAAAAAACACTAAATCCGGAGGTATTTTAAATGGACAGGCATATTAAAAATTTTATTAACTACCTGGCCGTGGAAAGAGGGCTGGCCGCTAATACTGTGACATCTTATGCCTTGGATTTGAAACAATTTAAAAATTTTTGCATGCAGCGGCAAATAAGCGATGTCGAGTCTCTGGATCGGGTCGTAATTATGAATTATATATTGGATCTTAAGAAAAAGGGGCGCTCTACCGCCACTATTGCTAGGCAGATGGCCGCCCTAAAGGTGTTTAGCCGTTACCTGGTGGATGAAGGATGGTTGGAGACAGAACCCACTGAAAACATGGAATCGCCGGGGGTAAAGAAAAAATTGCCCGCCGTACTTGACCAGGAGGAAGTGGCCAGGCTGCTGGAACAACCCCGGGTGGGAAACACTCCCGGACTGCGCGATAAAGCCATGTTTGAGCTAATGTACGCCACCGGCATGCGAGTGACCGAACTGCTGTCTCTGGATGTAAACCACGTGGACTGTGAACACGGCTATGTGCGCTGTATGGGTAAAGGCTCCAAGGAGCGAATTGTGCCCGTGGGTACCATAGCGACCAAATACATTTCGGAATACCTGCGGCGCGGCAGGGCTAAAATAAAAACCAGCACCGGTCAAAAAGCCCTTTTTCTAAATATGCGGGGCAAGAGACTTACCAGACAGGGCTTTTGGAAAATATTAAAAAAACACGCCCGGGCTGCCGGTATTAATATTGAAATCAATCCGCATACCCTGCGCCACTCCTTTGCTACTCATCTTTTGGAAAACGGTGCCGACCTGCGCTCGGTGCAGGAAATGCTCGGCCATGCAGACATTTCCACCACCCAGATATACACTCACCTTACCGACACTAGATTGAGGGATGAGTTTAAGAAATACCACCCCAGGGCTTGAAGAACATGGCTATCAAGGAGGTTGCTTACTAACATTGAAACAGCCACATAGAAAAATAACCATTATCGTTTTGGACAGTGCGGGGATTGGGGCCCTACCTGATGCCGAGGAATACGGCGATGAAGGGTGCAACACTTTACGCAACTGCTCGATGGCCGTAGGTGGCCTGAAAGTGCCCTACCTGGGCAGGCTGGGACTGGGCCTGCTTACAAATCTGGCCGGCGTACCCGTGGCGGACAAGCCTCTGGCCAGTTACGGTAAAATGATCGAACGCTCACCTGGTAAGGACACCACCACCGGCCACTGGGAACTGGCCGGTATCATCCTGGAAAAACCGTTTCCCGTTTACCCCGCTGGTTTTCCACCTGAAATCATAGCCCCATTTAAACAACGGATCGGCAGGGACATCCTGGGCAATAAAGCGGCCTCGGGCACCGGCATCATTGATGAGCTTGGTGAACTGCATATGCAAACGGGTTCCCCCATCGTTTACACCTCGGCCGACAGCGTATTTCAAATCGCTGCCCATGAGGAAGTGATTCCGCTGGAAGAGCTGTACAGCATGTGCCGCACAGCCAGGGAATTGCTCACCGGCAAGCACGAAGTGGGCAGGGTCATAGCCCGGCCCTTTGTCGGCACTCCAGGAGCCTTTGAACGCACGCCCAACCGCCATGATTTTTCGGTTAAGCCGCCGGCTCCCACGGTTTTAGATTTGCTTTTGGCAAACGGGTTGGAAGTGGTAGGGGTTGGTAAAATCCAGGACATCTTTGCCGGCGTGGGTGTCTCCAGAGCTATACATACCAGAGGCAATACCGACGGGGTGAATCAAACCTTGACCTTAATGAAAGAGGACTTCAGCGGTCTTTTGTTTACTAACCTGGTAGACTTTGACCAGATGTACGGTCATCGCAACGATCCCAGGGGCTACGCTGACGCGCTGGAGGAATTTGACCGGAGACTGCCGGAAATAATGGGCGTCCTGGGGGAGCAAGACGGGCTTATTATCACCGCCGACCACGGCACCGACCCTACCACCCCCAGCACCGATCACAGTCGGGAATACGTGCCCCTACTGGTTTACGGGCCCGGCTTAAAACAGGGTGTAAACCTGGGGGTACGGGCCAGTTTCAGCGATGTGGCGGCAACAGTGGCTGAATTGTTCGGCCTGGAATTTAATATCGGCACCAGTTTTGCGCAAGAAATTCTTCCGGCCGGTGACGCCTAATGCAGATGTATGACCTGATTTTGAAAAAAAGGAACGGCGGCGAACTATCCGGGGCTGAGATTGATTTTATTATCTCCGGTTATACCCGGGATGAGATACCGGATTACCAAGTGGCGGCACTGCTAATGGCGGTATACTTTCAAGGCATGAACAGCCGTGAAACCGCCGAACTGACTATGGCCATTGTCAACTCCGGCACCAGGATTGACCTGGCCGAAATACCCGGGATAAAGGTGGACAAGCACAGCACCGGCGGGGTAGGGGACAAGACTACCCTGGTGCTGGGCCCCCTGGCGGCGGCCGCCGGTGTGCCAGTGGCCAAAATGAGCGGCCGGGGACTGGGTCATACCGGCGGTACCATCGATAAATTGGAATCCATCCCCGGCTTCAATGCCGCACTGGAACCGGGCGCATTCATTAGGCAGGTCAGGGAGATTAACATAGCCCTGATGGCCCAGACCGGTGCGCTGGCCCCGGCCGATAAGAAGCTGTACGCGCTGCGGGACGTAACTGCCACGGTGGACAGTATACCGCTCATCGCTTCCAGCGTGACGTCTAAAAAAATTGCTTCGGGGGCCAACGCCATCCTGCTGGACGTCAAGTGCGGCAGCGGAGCGTTCATGAAGACACGTGAGGACGCCGCAGCCCTGGCCAGGGCTATGGTGGACATCGGCCGCCAGGTGGGCCGGGAAATGATGGCCGTGGTGACTGACATGAGCCGCCCCCTGGGCCATTTCGTGGGCAATGCCCTGGAAGTGCGCGAAGCTCTGGATACGTTGCGGGGACAGGGCCCGGATGATCTGCGGGAATTATGTCTCACTCTGGGCTCGCACATGCTGGTACTGGGGAAAATAACCAGCTCCTATGAAACTGCCCGGGCCAAGCTGGAAGAGCTACTGGATAACGGAGAGGCACTACAAAAGTTTAAAGATCTGGTTCAGGCGCAGGGGGGAGATCCTACGGTTGTCGATGACCCGGCGGTATTACCGGAGGCGTCTATCAAGCTGGAAGTGCCGGCACCCCGTGCAGGATACGTGGTTTCCATCGACGCCATGCAGGTGGGCCGCTCGGCCATGCTGCTGGGCGCCGGCCGGATGACCAAGGAAGATCAAATAGACCATGCCGCCGGCATTGAGCTGAAAAAAAAGCCCGGGGATCCCGTCAAGGCAGGAGAACCCGTGGCCGTTTTATACACCAACCGGCAGCATACACTTGCTGAAGCAGCGGCGGTAATTGCCGGGGCATTCACCGTCAGCGACACCCCACCAAACCCAGCCCCGCTGATACTGGAAACCGTGGTGTAGGAAAAAGTGTGTCAAAGGAACCGTCCCCCTGACACACCCCGATCCTAGTTTTTTACTCTTCCAACCCGGCTATTTTCTTCGCCAGGGCTTTCTTTTCATCCAGGTTGGCCAGGTGGTAAAGGGCCATCTTCTGGGCCATTGGTGAGCCGGCCCCGTGCCAGGTGCCGGCGCCGTGCAGTCCGGCACACCAGTTTTGGATTACTTTACCTATCCGCAGCCTCGCCTCGGCGGGAGCCGAAGCCTTCATGAACTTGCGTACATATTCCCCTGTTTCGGGATTATCCAGCTCTTTTTCCGAAGGCATGGTTACCGCCATGCCGCCGCCGATGTCGCCCGCCCACTTCATTAAATCCCAGAAACCTTCAGCCACTGTAAGCTTGGCGGCATTACCGAAAACGTCGTCAGGTTGGTAGAAACCTGAGCCCACCGGTTCTTCCCGGCCTTTAAGTGCTGCTGCTACGCTGCAAGCCCGGGCCGTTTCACAGATGCGCACCATATCGGTAATTTTATCTACGATGTGGGGGGCCTTATGCACCCCCGAGTATTCCGCCATTAATTGCGTAGCACCAATGATGATGTCGGCGAAACCAACCTTGCAGGCACCGCCGCAGTTCATGCGGTGGGTTTTGGCAAACCGGGCAATCAGTTTGCCGCAGTACTTGGTCTCTCCACACAGGAACACTTTTTCCCAAGGAATAAACACGTCATCAAACACCATAATACAGGTTTCCCGCTGGCCGTATTGCGGGTTCCCCAGGTACTTGGGGTCGTTAAGCTCGCGTTCGGCAGTAAACGGTGTGTACTGGGATATATAAGTAATACCTTCGGCGCCATTGGGTACTGCAAAGGCAACCGCAAAATCTTCTTCGCCGGGTTTCATGCCCATGGTGGGGATAACCATAGTTTCGTGTGCGCCGATGGCCCCGCTTTGTGACACCTTGGCCCCCCGCACCACAATGCCGTCTGCTCTTTTTTCCTTAATGTGCACATAAACATCGGGGTCTTCCTGCTGGCCCGGCCTTTTAAGCCGGTCGCCCTTGGGGTCGGTAACAGCGCCGCTGCAGGCCAGGTCGTTTTCCTGGAGATACTTCAGGTGTTTGGTAAATCGCTGGTGGTAATCGGTACCCAGTTCACGATCCATCTCCCAGGTTACCCCGGCAATCGCGTTTAGGATATCCGCACCCACGCAGCGGTAATTACAAGTCCCCAGTACCTGGCTGGTTAACAATGCCATTTCCGCTCTTTTTTCCAGGTCGGCCGCACTGCGGGCAATATGCAGGTTGCGGTTAACCACGGCGTCTGTGTAATCCGAATATACCGTCATTACATCTTTGTGCTGTTGTTCCAAGGCTAGGTCGTAAACCGCCGCATTGGCCCTAATCACCGTCATTGTGGTGGGGTTCTCCAATAGTTTTACCTGCTGTCCGCCCAGGAAAATGCGCGGGTTGTATTTTTTCATGCTTTCCATGTACTGAGCGCCGCTCATTAACATGTCAATACCCCCTATTATATTCTGATTAATTCAATCTTTCTGATAATTCAAGCAAAATATATACCAGCTCTTTTGGGTCCGATTTGTAAAAATTACAAGCCGGAAATGCCGCATCTGCAGCCTTTTAGATTGTATGTTGGCAGGGTTTTGTTACATTTGTTAATAACATGTGTACATTCCTATACACTTCTTTTTCGTATAACTTTTATTTTGCTTCACATAATATTTTGAACCAGTAAAAAACGGGGGAGGAAAATAAAATGAATTACATATTGGTTTTATTGCTTGGATTGTCAATGTGCTTTTTCCCGGTGGGTGCAACGATGGCGCTGGCTGCTGAAGATAGCAGTGGTGCTGTCGCCGGTCTGGAGACCACCGCCGAATCGGCGATGCTGATGGACGCAGCCACAGGCGCCGTACTTTGGGCCAAGGAACCGGATAAAGAATTGCCGATGGCCAGTGTAACTAAAATCATGACCCAGCTGTTAGCCAATGAAGCACTGGAAAAAGGTGAAATAAGCCTGCAAGATCGGGTTACGGTAACCGAAAATGCGTGGAAAATGGGAGGCTCGCAAATTTACCTGGAACCGGGCGAGGAGATGAGTATGAAGGAAATGCTCATTGCCGTAGCCGTGGGCTCGGCCAATGACGCCAGCGTGGCGGTGGCCGAACACATCGCCGGCTCGGAGGAAGCGTTCGTGGAGTTGATGAACCGTCGTGCTAAAGAACTGGGCCTTAAGCACACCCGGTTTGCCAACTGTAACGGCCTGCCCGCGGAAACTCCCCATTACACCTCGGCTTACGATATGGCCGTTATACTCCGTGAGGCACTAAAACACCCTATTTTCAAGGAGTATTCATCTATGTACAGGTATGACCTGCGGGGTGGCGATTTTGTACTTTGGAATACCAACAAGCTGCTTAAGTGGTACCGGGGGGTTGATGCGGGTAAAACCGGCTGGACAAACGAAGCAAAGTACTGCCTGGCCTCCACCGCTGAAAGAGACGGATTACGCTTGATTACCGTAGTGCTTGGCACCCCCGAAGTAAGAAGCCACTTTAGGGAATCAATAAAAATTTATAATTACGGGTTTGCCCGTTACGAAGCGGTAAACCTGGCCAGGCAGGGTGATAAAATAAACACCATCAAGGTTAGCAAGGGCGCCCTGGATCAGGTTAACGTAATCTCGAGTGCCGACATCGCCATGGCTGTACCCAAAGGTAAAAAAGATAAATACATAGGCCGGGCGGCATTGCCTGAAGAAGTGGTGGCCCCGGTGAAGAAGGGGCAAAAAGTAGGCGAATTTGTGGTGACTTTAGAAAATAAAGAAGTTATGAAAGTGCCGCTGCTGGCTCAAAATGATGTCGAACGGGCCTCGGTACTACAGCAAATGTACAAAGTTCTGGACCAGGCCCTAACCAAGTAACCGGGGCTTCAACCCTACAGGGTCAGGCTCCAAAAGAGTCTGACCCCATTTCTTTGGCAGGATGCTTTTAATCATAAAGTTACATGTTTGATTACCAAGTAAATATATGGTAGAATCTAACAAATAACGGCACGTAGAACTTATGGGCCATGTAATTGAATTTATTGTTAACCGGGGTGACAAGCATGAACTATACAATTAAAAAAGAAAATAACTGCCTGGTGGTTGTACCGATGGGCGAAATTGATATGAGCATTACTGATGCCCTGCGCCGTGACGTGGATCGTGCGTTGCAGCAAAACGAAGTTTTTAATATTGTATTTGACCTGGCCGGGGTCAGTTTTGTGGACAGTTCCGGTCTGGGAGTAATTTTGGGCCGGTATAAAAAGGTTACTGCGGCGGGAGGCAGAGTTTTTTTGACCGGCGCCGCCCCCCAGGTTAGAAAGGTTCTGGAACTGTCCGGTTTGTTAACACTGATGGAAGAACACCCGTCTGTAGAACACGTCATCAGCAAAATCAGCTAGTTCTCTCTTAAAAACGAGCCTTAGCGGGGTTTGGTGTTATTGGAAGGATGCGTAGGAGCTTAGTTCAAAGAGCGAGAGAGCTTGAGGAAAAGCGCCGGTGCATGTCTGAGCGCCCGCAGGGTGCGAGTTCTCCGGCGCCCGAAGGCGAACGGGCTCGTTCAAGTGTAATGGCGAGTTGCATCCTGGAGATAACACCAAACCCCTCCCAGACTTACCCAGGAAACACTAACTGAGCGATTTTAATTAACCAACTTGCTCGAAGGAGGTTTATATAAAATGAACAAAGCGGTGCTTGAATTTTCCAGCCGGGCTGAAAACGTGGCCTTTGCCCGGGTGACGGTGGCTACCTTCGTGTCCCAGGTTGACTTCACCCTGCCGGACCTTGAAGAAATCAAGGTAGCTGTATCCGAAGCGGTGTCCAACGCCATCATTCATGGTTACGAGAACAACCCCGACCAGGTAGTCCGCCTGGAAATCAGCATTGCCGATGAATACATGGAACTGGTGGTAATAGACCGGGGCATAGGCATTGAGGATATTGAAAAAGCGCTGGAGCCAGCATTCTCCACAGATCCGGAACGAATGGGACTGGGTTTTTCATTCATGCAGTCATTTATGGACAAGTTCAATGTGCAGTCCGAACCGGGCCAAGGTACCCGGGTAAAAATGAGTAGGAGGGCGGGAGCGACCCGTCGGGCGGCAGTGCCGGAACAATAGGGGGTAGGGAAAATGAGCGGTAAATTAACGGATATGAACCTGCCCCGGTTCCCTCTGCTCAAAGATGCGGAAATGAAAGACTTGCTGGCCCGCGCCCAAAAAGGGGACGCCCATGCCAGGGAGCGTCTGATTAACTGCAACCTCAAGCTGGTTTTCAACCTGGTCAAGCGCTTTCATAACCGGGGTTACGAACTGGAGGACCTGTTTCAAATCGGCTGTATCGGCTTAATGAAGGCTATTGACAAGTTCAACCTTGATTTTAATGTGCGGTTTTCCACCTATGCCGTACCTATGATTGTGGGAGAAATCCGACGTTTTTTAAGAGACGACAACCCGGTAAAAGTGAGTAGGTCAATTAAAGAGACTGCCTATAAGGTGCAGCAGGGCAGAGAAGCTTTAACCTCAAAAATGGGCCGTGAACCAACGATTAGTGAAATCGCGACCGAAATCGGCATGTCTCGCGAAGAGGTGGTAACCGCGCTGGAAGCCCTACAGCCTCCCACCTCTATTTACGAAACGCTGCACCAAGACGACGGGGATCCCATATATCTGTTGGACCAGCTAAGCGAAGACGACGGAGCCATGCTGCCCCACCTGGACACTATAGCAGTTAAAGAGATACTTAAACAGCTTCCCGACCGGGACAGGATGATCCTACTGTGGAGGTTTTTTGCCGATAAAACCCAAGGGGAGATTGCCGCCAAACTGGGCCTTTCTCAGGTGCAGGTTTCCCGCCTGGAACGACAAGCTCTGAAAAAACTGCGGGAGATGATGGAAATATCCAATTAGCCTAAATCATTCAAGACAAGAACCGTCCCCGACTTGAATACGTTGCATAAAAATCGATGCAGTACAAATAATACAATTGCTGCAAGATATTTAGCAAAGGAGGTCTTTGTTATGCACGTTAAGGTTATGGAGATGGTAGGCGAATCAGCGGACGGTTGGCGTAGCGCCGTACAATCTGCAATCACTGAAGCCAGTAGTACAACAAATAACATCGTTGCGGTCGAAGTGGTAAACTTTACTGCCAACGTAGAAAACGGCAAAGTAGTCGAATACAAAGCCAACGTTAAGATAGCTCACACAAGTTAATTGATTTTTTCAGAATTCTCTGTTGTAAGGACACCTTAAGCGGTGTCTTTACTTTTATCATCAATTAATAATACCAACCCCCTAAACCAAGATTAATACGGAGGTTACATATGTCCGTTAACACACCCGTAAGTGTAATCGTTGTTACCGACGGAGACCAGGTGGCGCGCAGGACGGTGGAAACGGCTGCACACAACGTGGGGGCCAGGTGCATATCCGCCTCGGCCGGAAACCCCACTGCGCTCACCGGGGAACAAATTGTAGATCTGGTTAAAAAGGCCGCCCACGAACCAGTGGTAGTGATGCTGGACGACCGGGGCTATGAGGGGCAGGGACGCGGGGAATCGGCGCTGGCCTGCCTGGCCAGGCACCCTGATATTAATATCCTGGGTGTGCTGGCCGTGGCCTCCAACAGCGGCTTCGATGAAGGAGCTCATGTTAATTTTTCGATTGACCGCCGGGGCAAACTGGTGGACGGCCCAGTGGATAAACTTGGCCGCACCGACGCGCTCCTGGGCGACGAACTGAGCGGTGACACCGTGGAATTGCTGGACAGCCTAAATCTGCAGGTGGTGATTGGCATCGGTGATGTGGGCAAGATGGACGGTGCTGATGACTTCACTACGGGCGCACCGCTAACAACTAAGGCGCTGCGCGAAATAATCAGAAGGAGTGGATACAGTAATGGGGCCTGCGGCCATTGAACACCAAACAAGGCTGAGCAAGGACCTGGCCACTAACAAAGACCTGCTTGATGAAAAGCTGGCCTTTGATAAAAATTTTGACATCGTCAGGCGGGAAATGATTATTGGCGGCCGCAAGATGATGATGGTCTTCGTAGACGCTTTTGCCAACGCCGACCTGATGACTGAAATATTGCGCAACCTGACGGCACTGGATCGAGAAGACCTCTCGGTGGACGCCTTTCGGAAATTATTTGACCGGCACATTAATTACGTCGAAGTGGAAGAGTCCGAGCACCTTGAGGTACTGGTGGAAAAAATGCTTTCGGGTCCGCTGGCGTTGCTCATTGACGGTTCTGAAAAGGCCATCCTGCTGGATGTACGTACTTACCCGGCGCGCAGTCCTGCAGAACCGGATTTGGAAAAAGTGGTGCGGGGTTCCCGGGACGGTTTTACCGAAACGCTGGTGTTCAACACCGCCTTAATTCGCCGGCGGATTCGGGATCCCAAGTTGCGTATGGAATACGCTCAGGCAGGCAACCGCTCCAAGACCGATATCGTAATTTGCTACATCGAAGACATCGCCAACGAAAACCTGGTGGACAGTATCCGGGAAAAAATATCCAGCATTAACCTGGACGGCTTGCCAATGGCTGAAAAGGCAGTGGAAGAGCTGATTATGCCGGGCAATTACTGGAACCCGCTTCCACGAGTGCGCTACACTGAGCGGCCTGATGTGGCAGCGATCCACCTGCTGGAAGGTCACGTGCTGGTGATGGTGGACACATCGCCCAGCATTATGATTACGCCGGCCACTTATTTTCACCACTTGCAACACGCCGAAGAATACAGGCAAAACCCCGTCGCCGGAGTATATTTAAGATGGGTGAGGTTCGCCGGCGTTTTTATATCCATTTTCCTGCTGCCACTGTGGCTTCTAGCAGTACTGCAGCCGCAAATCTTGCCCCCGGCATTGAAATTTATCGGGCCTGATAAAGTGGGTGCCATACCAATTTTTGTCCAGTTTCTTTTTGCCGAACTGGCGGTGGATATGGTGCGTATGGCTACTATCCACACGCCCACGGCGCTGGCCACCGCTCTGGGTCTGATTGCCGCCCTGTTAATCGGCGATTTGGCGGTAACTGTAGGCCTGTTCAATGCCGAGGTGGTTATGTATACCGCGGCCGCCGTAGTGGGCACTTTTATGACTCCCAGTTACGAGCTGGGTTTGGCCAACCGCCTAATCCGCCTGTTTTTGCTGATTGCGGTGGGACTACTCGGCCTGCCGGGATTTCTCATCGCGCTGGCGCTAACCCTGGCCTTGATGATATTTACCCGTTCCTTCGGGGTTCCTTACATGTGGCCGCTGATTCCGTTTAACGGCAAGGCCTTGATGTCCATACTGGTGCGCCGCCCGGTGCCCACATCCAATATCAGGCCCAGTATGTTAAAACCCCGGGATGCCAGCCGCCAAGCCACACCCGTCCCGGCCCGCAAACCTGGACAAAATGCCACCAGGGCGACCAACAAAAAGGCAAAATAATGACCTGCAACCTGCCAAACAGCACCGTCGGGACACCGTTCCCCGGTGCTGTTTGTATTTAAAAAATAGCTTTGGGAAGTGTCATCCTGAGCGCAGCGAAGGATCTTATCCTTTAAGGTTCTTCACTGTGTTCAGAATGACACACGCGACGATGAATCGTTTTTTTATCCTGAATTCTGACTCCTGAGCAGTTCCCGTATATCTATCCTTTTTTTGGTCATACTAAATTGGTATGAACAGCAGCATTGAACGGGGGCTGATATCAGCATGTCAATTAAAGTGGGCATACCAAGGGCTCTGCTTTATTATTATTACCATCCCCAGTGGGTTACTTTTTTCCGCCGGTTGGGAGTAGAAACCGTAGTCTCGCGGGAAACCACCCGGGGTTTACTGGATAAGGGTTTGAAATCCACAGTGGACGAGGCCTGTTTGCCCGTCAAATTGGCGGTGGGCCATGTACTGGATTTACGCGACCGGGTCGACTATATATTTTTACCCCGCATCGTAAGTACCGCCCGGAAAGAATATATTTGCCCCAAGTTTCTCGGTTTTCCCGATATGGTTCGGCATACCATCAATAACCTGCCGCCTATTATTGATTGCAATTTTAACTTATACCACAAGGGCAGCAGCCCGGCGGATTTTTATTTCCAGGTCGGTAAGTTTTTCACCCGCAACCCGGCTAAAATAATCATGGCTTATAACGCTTCCAAGGCGGCGTTGGAAAAACACAATTTGGACATGCAATCGGAGTGCCTGCCGGTACGACAGGAGCATGCCGCCGACGGGGTCGGTAATTGTAACGGTATTAATATAGCAGTCATCGGCCACCCTTACGTTATTTACGACAATTACATCAGCATGAACATGGTTAAACGATTAAGGGATAGCGGAGCCCGGGTGCTAACCGCGGATCACCTGCCGGAATCGGTGGTTCGGGAAGAGGCTTTCAGGCTGCCTAAAAAAATGTTCTGGACAATCAACCAACGCATGGTGGGAGCAGCCTACCATTATTTCGGCCGGGAGGATGTGCACGGGTTAATCCACGTGGCCTCTTTCGGCTGTGGCACCGATTCCTTCACCGGAGAGTTAATTGAAAGATGCGCCCGCTGCGGCTCCCACAAACCCATGTTAAGCCTGACCGTTGACGAGCACACCGGGGAAGCGGGCATGGTCACCCGCCTGGAGGCCTTTATGGACATGGTGCGCTGGCGGCGGAATCTAGCCGATGCAGCCGCCACTTTATAAGTATTACGTTATTCTGAACAAAGTGAAGAACCTTTAAAAGATAAGATCCTTCGCTGCGCTCAGGATGAGTACCGATAGGAGCGATGACCTTTGCGTGTCACTTATCCCCACATGGGCCACATGTGGATATGTATCAAAGGGATGCTGGAATATCTGGGCGTCGAAGTGGTGATACCGCCGCCATCCAGTAAAAAAACAATGCAACTGGGCGTCAAGCACGGCCCCGAATTTGCCTGTATGCCCCTGAAACTTAACTTGGGCAATTTTATGGAGGCGGCCCAAATGGGCGCCGACACCGTGGTAATGGCGGGCGGGTGCGGTCCCTGCCGGTTTGGTTACTACGCCCAGGTGGAACACGCCATACTAAATGACCTGGGCTACCGGTACCAGTTGGTGGTGCTGGAACCGCCTGAAAAACATATCGCCGAACTAATCGGCAAAATACGGTACATCACCCAAAACCGTTCTTGGTTTAAGGTAATTAAAGGCATCCGATTGGGTTACCTAAAAGCAAGTGCCGTAGATCATGTGGAACAACGAGCTTACTACTCCCGACCCCGTGAACTCAGGCCGGGTGAAACTGAACGGGCACTTAAGCAAGCACTAGCCATCATTATCGCTGCCAAAACCCCGGAAGAGATGCCTGCCGCCCTGGATGCGGCTTTAAAAATCATGAATGGTGTCGCCGTTGATCAACACCGGCCAGTGGTACGGATTGGTCTGGTGGGTGAAATATTTACCCTGTTGGAACCCTTCGCCAACCAGGAAATCGAGCGTAAGCTCGGTAAGATGGGCGTAGAAGTGGATCGCTCAATCCATCTGAGTGAATGGATTAACGACCATCTGTTTATGGGCTTGGTCAAAAATGAGCGTAGCAGCAAACCAGCCAAAGAAAAAGGTCTGTCTTACTTGGGTCACACGGTGGGCGGTCACGGTTTGGAGACAGTAGGGAGCACTATTCTTTACGCCGAGCAGGGTTTTGACGGCGTTATCCAGTTGTTGCCCTTCACCTGTATGCCTGAAATAGTAGCCCAAAGCATTCTGCCTCAGGTTAGTTCTGATTTAGGCATCCCGGTGATGACTCTTATTGTGGACGAACAATCCGGCGAGGCGGGCATGGTTACTAGGCTGGAGGCATTTGTAGATTTATTAAATAGGAAAAAAGAAATCAGGGAGGGAACTGCCTGAATGTATGTATACCTTGGTATTGACGTTGGCTCGGTGAGCACTAACCTGGTGGCCACCGGTGAAGACGGCACCATAAAGCACAGTATTTACATGCGCACCAGCGGTAAGCCCATTGAAGTGGTGCAAAAAGGGCTTAAACTAATGCATTTAGCGCTGCCGCCCGGCACCAAGGTGGCCGGCGTGGGCACCACTGGCAGCGGACGGCATCTGGCCGGCGTAATGACCGGTGCTGATGTGGTCAAAAATGAGATTACCACCCATGCCATAGCTGCCTCCAATGTGGTGCCTGGTGTGCAAACCATCCTGGAGATTGGCGGGCAGGATTCTAAAATTATTATCCTGCGTAACGGGGTGGTGTCCGATTTCGCCATGAACACAGTGTGTGCCGCAGGCACGGGATCATTTTTGGATCAGCAGGCCTCACGGCTGAACCTGGATATTGAGGACTTTGGGCCACAGGCGCTGCAGTCCAAAGTGCCGGTACAGATTGCCGGACGTTGCGCCGTGTTTGCCGAAAGTGACATGATCCACAAACAGCAGATGGGCTATAACATACCCGACATCCTGGCCGGGCTGTGCGAAGCGCTGGTACGTAATTATATGAATAATGTCGGCAAAGGCAAAGAAATCCTGGCTCCGGTGGTATTCCAGGGCGGTGTGGCGGCCAACGCCGGGATGAAATGGGCCTTCGAAAAGGCGCTCGAGATTGAAGTAATTGTGCCTCCTTATTTCAACGTTATGGGTGCCCTTGGCGCAGCTATGCTGGCCCGGGAAAGCACCAACCGCAGAAAGACCGGCTTCAGAGGTTTTCAGGTTGCCGATAGCGATTTTTGCAGCGGCGGGTTTGCCTGTGACGGCTGTCCCAACATATGTGAAGTGGTGGAAATTCAGGAGGGCGGCCGGGTTATCGCGCGCTGGGGTGATCGCTGTGGCCGGTGGAGCAATGCGTTGGCTAATGAAGAAAAAATCAGTTAGTGTCTCCTGAAAAAGTCTTGGTAAGGGGTTTGGTGTTAATACCGGGTAACTACTCGCCGTTATGCTTGAACGAGCTCGTTCGTCCTCGGGCGCCGGAGAACTCGCGCCCTGCGGGCGCTCAGACATGCACCGGCGCTTTTCCTCGGACTCTCTCACTCTTTGATTTAAGCTCCTACGTAACCCTCCGATTAACACCAAACCCCAGTGATGCTTAGTTTTTCAGGGGAAACTAGTTAGACCAATCTTGTGGTGAGGGGTTTGTTATGTCGTTTTTCAGTGGGGACTATACGAAATTTAGTTTTTAAGGGGAAAAATAACTAACTTTCCTTGCGCAAAATAACCTCTTAGTCTAAAATAGTTTTATGAGTTTTTAAAAACAGTTTAGCTTAGAGAGGAGTGCGAGAAGAGATGAGCGAAGTTAAAATTCTGCTCACGGAAAATGAAATCCCTGAGAAATGGTACAATGTAATGGCGGACATGCCTAATCTGCCCAAACCGCCACTGCACCCCGGTACCAAGCAGCCCATTGGCCCCGATGACCTGTCGGCCATCTTCCCCATGGAACTGATCAAACAGGAAGTAAGCCAGGAACGTTGGATTGAGATCCCCGACGAGGTGCGGGAAATTTACCGGTTATGGCGCCCGTCGCCCATGCACAGGGCCCGTCGCCTGGAAAAAGCCCTGGATACCCCGGCTAAAATTTACTATAAGTATGAAGGTGTCAGCCCGGCCGGCAGTCACAAGCTAAACACCGCCGTGGCCCAGGCCTACTATAATAAACAAGAAGGTATTATGCGTTTGTCCACTGAAACCGGCGCCGGCCAGTGGGGTATCGCTCTTAGCCAGGCTTGCAACTTTTTCGGCATGGAATGCCGGATATTCATGGTCAGGGTTAGCTATGATCAAAAACCCTACCGCCGCACCATGATGGAATTATTCGGGGGCAGCGTGTTACCCAGCCCCAGCACCGATACGGAATATGGTCGCAAAGCACTGGCCGCCGACCCGAACACTCCGGGCAGCTTGGGCATTGCCATCAGTGAAGCGGTGGAAATTGCCGCCCAACGTGGAGACACTAATTACGCTCTGGGCAGTGTATTGAACCACGTAATTATGCACCAGACCATCATCGGCCTGGAAGCCAAGGCACAAATGGCCAAAGCCGGCGACTATCCCGACGTGGTTATCGGCTGCTGCGGCGGAGGCAGCAACTTTAGCGGCATCGCCTTCCCGTTTGTGCACGACAAGCTGGTTAACGGGGCCAAAGTTCGTTTGGTCGGCGTGGAACCATCGGCCTGCCCCACCTTGACCCGCGGTAAGTTCGCCTACGATTACGGCGATACTGCAGGTTTGACTCCCTTGGTTCATATGTACACCTTGGGCGCCGAATTCATGCCCCCGGGCATCCACTCCGGCGGGTTGCGTTACCACGGCGACTCACCTCTGCTTTGCCAGTTGGTACACGACGGCATCATCGAAGCAGCGGCCATTGATCAAACCTCGGTTTTTGAAGCAGCCAAACTGTTCGCCCGGAGCGAAGGTATTGTTCCGGCACCGGAATCATCCCATGCCATCCAGAACGCTATCGCTGAAGCACTGGAAGCCAGGGAAGCGGGCGAGGCCCGTACCATTCTGTTTAGCCTTAGCGGACACGGTCTGTTGGACATGCCCTCCTACGAGGCATACCTGACCGGCAAATTGATAGACTATCCTCTGCCTGAGGACATCCTGACCAGGTCGCTGCAGAATCTGCCTGACGTGAAATAAAGAAACGACCACTTAAAGCGGGGTCTGGCTCTTAAACTGTTAAGAGTCTGACCCCGTTTATTTTTTCTAATTGACTTGGCGTTTAAGCCATGTTAAAGTATATTAACGAAAACACGCCCCTCATCTGAGACGAGGGGCGCTATCCACCGGAGAGCCGGAAAGGGTGTTGCGTTTTAGGCCGCCTTTCACTCGCCTGGAGTGTTTATGTTTTAATCCTTTTTACTTTAGCCCAGAATTGGAGGAACTGTAGCATGAAATTGCATGGTACGATGAAGATTAACGCCAGTGGACACCTGGAAATTGGCGGATGCGACACCACCGAGTTGGCGGAACGGTTTGAGACCCCGCTTTACGTGCTGGACGAAGCTCATTTTCGGCAAAATTGCCGCAATTATTACCGGGCTTTCACCGAAAAACATGACGGCATTGTAATCTACGCCGGTAAAACTTTGCTAACCCTGGCCGTGTGTCACATGGTAGCCCAGGAAGGACTGGGTTTGGATGTAGTTTCCGGCGGTGAATTACACACCGCTAGGAAAGCTTGTTTCCCCATGGAAAAAGTGTACTTCCACGGCAATAACAAGTCTGCCAAGGAATTACAGATGGCCCTGGATTACAAAGTGGGCCGGTTTATGGTTGATAACCAATACGAACTGAAATTACTTGGCCGGTTGGCCCGGGAATCCGGAGTTACCGCCGATATTATTTTGCGCCTGACACCCGGCGTCGAAGCCCATACCCACGAATACATCAAGACTGGCCAGGTTGACAGTAAATTCGGCATTGTTATCGAAAACGGCCAGGCACTGGAAACGGTGCAACTGGCGTTGTCCACCGAGGGTGTGCGTCTGAGAGGATTCCATTGCCACATCGGCTCACAGATATTCGAGCTGGAATCATACAGCCACGCTGCTGATGTGATGATGCGTTTTGCTGCCGCAGTACACCGGGAGACCGGTTGGGCACCGGATGAGTTGAATCTGGGCGGCGGGTTGGGTATCTATTACGCTCATGGCGATGAACCACAACCGGTAGAACATTATGCCGATACAGCCATCCAGGCGGTGCGCAGCATAGCCGCCCAGTACGGCCTGCCGGCGCCGAGGTTAATGGTTGAACCCGGCCGTTCCATTAGCGGGCCCGCCGGTTCCACACTATATACCGTGGGCGCAGTGAAAGATATTCCCGGCATCCGCAAGTACGTGGCGGTTGACGGCGGCATGGGCGACAACCCCAGGCCGGCTATGTACCAGTCGCGCTACGAAGCGCTGCTGGCCAACCGGGCTTCCGAAGAACCGCAGGAAACGGTTTCCATTGCCGGCAGATGTTGCGAATCAGGCGATATGTTAATCTGGGACATTAAGCTGCCCTCGCCGCAACCCGGCGACATACTGGCTGTTTCCGCTACCGGCGCATATAATTATTCCATGTCCATGAATTACAACCGGCTGCCCCGACCCGCTATGGTACTGGTCAAAGAGGGCCACGCCGACATTATCGTAGCCAGGGAAACGTATGACGACCTGTTACGAAACGACCAGGTGCCCGCTCGTTTACAGGAGAAGCAAAAAGTAGTTAAACTGGCCAGATAACCTGGGAGATTAGGGGTCAGACTTAAACAAACTATAAAACGTATTATATGCTTTATACGTTATTATAGTTTGTTTAAGTCTGACCCCAATTTATATGGTATAATATGAACTTAGTGCAACATTATTCATCAGGCGGAGGGATAAAAAGGTGGAGATAATCACCACCCACACCAATACAGATATGGACGGACTGGCCGCTATGGTGGCAGCGCTAAGGCTATATCCGGACGCCAGGCCGGTATTACCCGGCAAACTTTCCCGCAACGTGGAGGAATTCGTCTCCCTGCATAAAGACGCTCTAAACCTGTATAGTATTAAACAAATTGATCTGGACCGGGTGACCAGGGTCATCGTAGTGGATACCAAGAGTCCCCGCCGACTGGGTAAAATTGCTGAAATACTGGACAAGCCCGGTGTGGATATACACATCTACGATCATCATCCCTGGGTGGACGGGGATCTCCGGGGCTCGGTGGAAATGGTGGCTCCGGTAGGCGCATCAACCACCTTACTAGTGGAGAGGATTAGGGAAAACAACATTGAACTGACTCCTCTGGAAGCCTCCATTCTTTGCCTTGGCATATACGGCGACACCGGTTCACTGGTATTTACCAGCACCACCTCTAGAGACGTGGACGCGGTTTCATATCTGCTTCAACAAGGTGCCAATCTGGCGGTGGTAGCTGATTTTTTGGGCCGGCCCATGACCCTGGAGCAGAAGTCTCTGCTTAAGGATCTTTTAGTCAATGCCGACCGGCACCAAATTAGCGGCGCTAAAGTTCTCATTGCCAGGGCCAAAACCGAAGAGTTTATTGTTGGATTAGCCCTGATTGCCCATACCATTTCCGAAATAGAGAGGCTGGACGTGGTCTTTGTCGTGGCCGAAATGGAAGACCGGGTACATATTGTAGCCCGCAGCAGCATTCCCCAGGCCAACGTGGGCGATATTCTCAAACACTTTAAGGGTGGCGGTCATGCCTCTGCGGCTTCGGCCACTGTAAAAAAGATTGGCCTGGATGATGTGATCTGGGAACTACTGGACGAGATCTATAAAAAAATACGCCCACCCTTGTGCGCGGCAGATATCATGTCTGCGCCGGTAAAAACCGTGGCACCGGAGATGACCATCGATGAAGCCGGCCATATTATGCTGCGCTACGGACACTCCGGCCTACCGGTAGCCAAAGAAGAAAAAATGATGGGCGTCATATCACGTCGGGATGCGGAAAAAGCGCTGCATCACGGGCTGGGCCACGCCCCGGTGAAGGGTTTTATGACCGTTAGGGTGGTGTGTGTCCCCAGCGACATGCCAGTTTCCGAAGTACAGGAATTGATGATTAGTCATGATATCGGACGCGTGCCGGTGGTGGAGAACGACAAGTTGGTGGGCATTGTGTCGCGCACCGACGTATTAAGGACACTGCACGGGGAAGTTCAAAGCCGGCACCATATTACTTATAATAATGCCAATGTAGCACAAATAACCCAACACCGGCATATTAAAAAGCTGATGCAGCAGAATTTGACCCCGAAGGTGCTGGATATACTGGACGAGGCCGGGCGCATCGCCGACGAAATGGGTTACAAGGTTTACACTGCCGGAGGCCTGGTTCGTGATGTAATGATGGGCCAGGAAAGTTTGGACGTGGACCTGGTGGTGGAGGGAGAAGGCATTTTGCTGGCCGAAGAACTGGGTAAAAACCACCTGGCCAAGGTAAGATCCCACTGGAAATTTGGTACCGCAGAAGTGGTTTATTCCGACGAGTTCAAGGTGGATGTAGCCACTGCCAGGGTGGAGTTTTATGCTTTTCCCGCCGCGCTGCCGCAGGTGGAAAGTTCTTCGCTGCACCAGGATTTATACCGCCGCGACTTTACCATCAACGCTATGGCCGTTTCTTTAAACTTGGATAACTTTGGCGAACTAGTGGATTTCTTTAGCGGCCGGGAAGACCTGAACCAGGGGTTGGTCAGGGTGCTGCACAACCTTAGCTTTATTGAAGATCCGACCCGGATTCTCAGGGCGGTACGGTTTGAACAACGTTATGGTTTTAGTATTGAACCGCAGACCTTGAAACTGCTCAATGAAGCTGTGCGTCAGGGGGTCCTGGGCAAGGTGACCCCGGAGCGCATTTGGGAGGAGTTAAAGCATATACTGATGGAAAGGGAGGCAGCTAAAATGCTGCTGCGTCTGGAAAAACTCCAGGTGTGGCCCTACCTTTTCCCCGACATTAATTACTGGGAAATAGATCCGGTATTAAAAGAACTGCATCAGGCCATGGAAATTATCAACGAGTGGGGGCTGATGGGGCCAACTGAAAAATGGCTGCCCTACATCGTTGCCATCCTGCACTGGTCTGATGCCGAAGCAGCCGAAAAAATATGCCAGCGCTACAATATGAGCAAAAGGCAGACCGAAAAGGTGCTGGCGGCATTGGAAGGCTGGCGACAGGCGGTGTCCCTGATCTGGAAAGCACCTCAGGACATCAAAATTAGTAACTTGGCCAAGGTGCTGTTGAAAATGCCCCGGGAATCATACCCCATGTTAATGGCCATCCTGGAAGAGGACTGGATTAAAGTCCGGTTCAGGCAGCTTTTGGTGACCATTAAGGATAACAAGCCCAGGATTAACGGCAAGTATATCAAGGAATTGGGTTACCGTCCCGGCCCTGTTTACCGGCAAGCGCTGGAAGCGCTGTGGCACGAACGGCTGGATGGTAATGTAACCTCTGAAGCAGACGAACAAGCATTTATACGCGATTACATGGCCCGGGCAATTGAAGGAGGGAAAAATGTTTAATTTACCAAGTCTGACTGAGTTGGCTTTATTACTGCCGGCCATCCTAATCGGACTGACCTTTCACGAATTTGCTCACGGCTGGGTGGCTGACCGGTTGGGTGACTCTACCGCCAGGAATCAGGGGAGGCTGACCTTAAACCCCATCGCTCATATTGATCCCATGGGATTTTTAATGCTGATTCTGTTCCGGTTCGGCTGGGCTAAGCCCGTCCCCGTCAACCCGTATAACCTGCGTATGGATCCCGCCAAGGGCATGTTGATGGTTTCGCTGGCCGGCCCGGCAGCCAACATTTTGGTTGCCCTGGCAGCAGCTCTGCTGTGGCGTCTGGGTATTCATGACCTAATCCCATACGGTTACGGTGCTATATTGCTTATTTTAATCATTCAGATTAATGTAGTGCTGGCCATATTCAACCTGTTGCCGGTTCCTCCGCTGGACGGTTCGAAAATACTGGCTGGACTTTTTCCCAGTCAGGCCAAGTTCATTTATGGCATGGAAACCTACGGTATGGTAATACTGCTCCTGCTAATGTTTACAGGTTTCATCGGTAAGGTTCTGTGGCCGGTAGTTAATTTAGTGGTTGGGATTTTTAAGTTCATAGGCGGAATACCTTATTAAGACTTAGTTGAAGGATCTTAGACTTATATATTGGACTGTTTAGAAGGGAGCCATAAAACAATGGTTAAGAAGGGAAGAATCTTAAGCGGCATGCGGCCCACCGGGCGCCTGCACATCGGGCATTTAAGCGTCCTGGAAAACTGGGCCAGCTTGCAGGATTCCTACCAATGCTTCTTTTTCGTGGCGGATCTGCACGCGCTGACTACATCCTTTGATGAAACCGAAAACATCCGAGAAAATATCAGGCAGATGTTGGCGGACTGGCTGGCGGCCGGCATAGACCCAGAAAAAAGCGTGATTTTTCTGCAGTCAAAAATCCCGCACCATGCCGAACTGCATCTGTTGTTTTCTATGATTACGCCCTTAAGTTGGTTGGAGCGGGTTCCAACCTATAAGGACATTGTGCTGCAGCACCGGGAAAGGGGCAAAGATGTCACCACCTACGGCTTTTTGGGCTACCCGCTGCTGCAGGCCGCGGATATCCTGATGTACCGGGCCAACGCCGTACCGGTGGGTGAAGACCAACTACCCCACCTGGAACTTTGCCGCGAAGTGGGCAGGCGCTTCAACCACATTTACGGCCACGTCTTTCCCGATCCTCAGGCGCTGTTGGCCAGAGTTCCCCTGCTGCCCGGCGTGGACGGGCGCAAAATGAGTAAGAGTTACGCCAATGTCATTGAGCTAGCCGCCACGGCCAAGGAATTGCAAACCGGAGTTAACTCAATGGTCACCGACCCGGCCAGAATCCGCAAGACAGACCCCGGACATCCCGAAGTATGCGTGGTGCATAAGTACCATGGTATCTACCGGGCGGACGAGCTGTCCGGATTAGAGGCCGAATGTAAAGCCGGGGGCATCGGCTGCGTAGCCTGTAAAAGAATGTTAACCGGCACCATGGAGGAATTCATGGCTCCAATCAGGGAAAAAAGGGAGTCTATTATTAACAATCGGAGCTATATTGACGATATTCTCGAAGCAGGAACCAAAAGAGCAACCGAAGAGGCCCGGCGGACCATGGATATGGTGTGGCCCAAAGTTTTTAAGGGCTAATCGACAGATTTTGATTTAGCGGCGTTAAGCTTCTTAAATGTTATAATTTTGGTTTATAAAAGGCTCAACTGCGTAGTATTAGCTACTAGTTGAGCCTTTTTGATAAAATTACTACTTATATTTAGTTAACATGTTAACAATAAAATGATAAAATAACTTTGACAATCATGTGCTGATTATCAGAATGTGGTTGACAGACAAACAGGAGGTGACTGGGCATGATCTGCGAAAAATGCCGGGAAGAAATTGATGTGGGCGATGAGATGCAATTGAATGGCGAAACTTTGTGTGAAGATTGCTTCATCGTTGCCGTTCAGCCGCCGAAAACTTGCGACGTGGCAGCGGTACATAGCGCTGTAACTCACCGTAAAATGGCTGGTCAGAGTGGTACGGATGGGTTAACTGAGTTACAGAAAAAAATCTATGATTTCGTAAAAGAAAAGGGCAAGGTTACCCGCCCGGATATTGCTGAGCATTTTGATTTAAAAGAGTGGGAAATGGAACGAAATTTTGCTGTACTGCGTCACTGTGAATTGCTAACAGGAACCAAAGAAGGCAAAACCGTTTATATCAAGACCATGGATTAACCAGAGGTAGTTACCGGTGAATAAATTTTTCTTGGTTATAAAAGATTTTGCCCCTTCCTGGTTCGCCAGTGTCATGGGCACAGGTATTATGGCAATAGCTAGTTTTTACTACGCTCATTACTGGAGCTGGTTGCAAAGTTTAGCAACTGTGCTCTGGATATTAAACATGCTATTATTTGTAGTTCTGTTTGTCCCCTGGGTAATGAGGATTTTACTTCACCGACAAGAGTGCTACAAAGATTTGCGGGATCCGGTAATTGGACAGTTTTTTGCCACCATGCCCATCGCCTGCCTTGTGCTGGCAGCCGATTTGCTGATCATTGGCAGTCAGCATTTGGGTATTAACCTGGCCGTTGTACTGGCCAAAGGGTTCTGGTTAACAGGCGTGGTTTTGGCTGTGTTGCTGGCAGTGACCATTCCGCTGTTAAACTTTATCAGCCGGGAGGTTAAAATCGAACAAATTAACCCGGCCTGGTTTATGCCACCGGTAAGCTTAATCGTGATTCCTGTCTCCGGTGCCAAGCTGATCCCCTACTGGCCCGACAGTTGGCAGCAATTATTGCTGGTTTTTAATTACATTTCATGGAGCAGTGGTTTTTTCCTATTTTTGTTTTTAGGTGCCATTTGTTTATTCCGTTTCTTTTGCTGCCCGCCACTACCCGGCGCATTGGCACCTACCGCCTGGATAAACCTGGGTCCCATTGGTGTTGGCACTATTGCTCTTTATAACTTGGGCTCGGCCAGCACGCCTTTTTTAGGCCATCAAGTACTGCCGGTGATCAATCTGCTGGCCCTTTTAATATGGGGGTTTGGCTTATGGTGGCTAATTTGCGCCGTGAGCTTAACCATTTATTACCTTAGAGAAGGTAGCTTGCATTTTTCCCTGGCTTGGTGGGCCTTTACTTTCCCCCTGGGGGCCTATACCGTGGCCACACATTTGATTGCCTCTTCTATTAACTCATCGGCCATAGATTTATATGGCTTTTTTTGTTTTTTAATACTGCTGGCTATCTGGCTGCTGGTGATGGTGCGAACTATAATAGGGTTATCCAAAATGGAGTTTTTTTACCGTAGTTAGTAGTAAAGAAATGCTCCGTTCGTATATTTATACACCCACCTTGGCAGAATAAGGGACGGGGTGTAGCATGTGGCTCGCAGCTGTAATTATGGTTACTGTTTTGGTGTTCGTGATTATATTACTATCACCGGTAAAAGTGGAAATTAAGTACACCTACTATAGGTTCAATGCCCCCCTGTCCGGCACACCACAGGAATATGTGCCGGACAGGGGCGTTCGTTTTTCCCTGCTTTGGGGTCTCATTAACTTGCGCCTGAAGCTTTCTTACTTCAAACTGGCTCACCAGGCGTTTACCCCGGTTTTGAAGCTTCGGGCCAGGTTTAGCAAACGCTCCGGGGCTACACTGGCCAAGGAAAAAACCAGGCTCACAGCGGGCCGCGCTATTGAGCTTTACAGGCAAGCGCTAAAATTTTACCGGGCCACCAAGCCTGCATACCGGTTTATGCTATCCAGAACAACACTACATCATTTCAAGTGGAGCACCGGCTTGGGTCTGCCGGAAGCCGGGCAAACCGGTATGGCGGTGGGGGCGCTGTGGGTTATCAAAAGCAATACTACTTCTTTTCTTTACCGGATGCTAGACCGGCAAGCCCCCATGCCAGAACTGGAAGTGGTGCCGGTGTTTGACGGTCAGTTACTGCGGGTTAATTTCGATTGCATATTTAGCCTTAGGAGCGGTCATATTATTTATACAGGCATACTGGTAGGCTGGTTTTTTTTAATAAACCGGCGTAAATTCTGAGTTTAAGTAAGGTGTTCCGTTGACCTAAAAACAGGGAAATTCATGAGACCCATATAAGAGGCATCTTCCGGTTATATAAAAGAATAACATTAAAAATGAGGGTGATAAAATGGATGAACAACAGCACCCAATAGAAGGCTTAATGAGAACCGCCATGGAAGCTATTCAGGAAATGGTATCTGTAAACTCGGTGGTGGGTGAACCGGTGGAAACGCCGGATGGTAGTGTAATTATACCGGTTTCCAGGGTTTCCTGCGGTTTTGGGGCCGGGGGCAGCGAGTTTGAGATAGCCGGTAAAAGCAAAGGCGGGAACGAAGACGAACAAATGTCTCCGGCCTTTGGCGGAGGCAGTGGTGCCGGCATGTCGGTGAAACCGGTGGGCTTTCTGGTTGCCGGCAACGGTCATGTGCGCATGCTCCCGGTAGACGGTAACGCGCTGCTGGATCGATTGATGGATATGACACCGCAGTTGCTCAGCCAAATACAGGGTATGTTTGAAAAAGCCAAAAAGGATAAAAAACCGGAATTAGATTAGTGGACAGGGCAGACCAGACAAGGGGACAGGGATTTGTCTGTTAGACATAACAGACAAATCCCTGTCCCCTTGTCTGGTCTAATGGGTATTTAGTAATTTTTTACATAATAACTACAGGTTGATCATACCTTTTTATTAGTAACCTTTTGGAGGAAATTGGTATGGTCAACTTTGTCTGGCTTGGCATGATGGTTATCGGCGTTTTAGTAGCAGGCTTTAACGGACATATCGAGGTGGTCACCAAGGCGGCCCTGGAAGGCGCGCAAATAGGTGTGCAGGTCGCTTTAGACCTGATCGCCATCATCACCTTTTGGTTGGGCATCATGAAACTTGCTGAAGCCGCGGGGTTGGTGCGGGCTTTGGCCCGTCTGGTACAGCCCGTTACCACCTTTCTCTTCCCCAGCGTACCCAGGGAACATCCTGCCATGGGTGCCATTGTAATGAATTTGAGCGCCAATATACTGGGCCTGGGCAACGCGGCCACGCCCATGGGACTGATAGCCATGCAGGAACTGCAAAAGCTCAACCGGGGCGACCCTAAAACGGCCAGCGACGCCATGTGCACATTCCTAGCCCTTAATACTTCCTGTATTACCCTAATCCCCACCACTATTATCGGCATCAGGCTAATTTACGGTTCGGCGGATCCGACGGAGATAGTCGGCACCACCGTTTTTGCCACTGCAGCCGGCATGACGGTGGCCATTAGTGCGGACAGGCTGTTCCGGTACATTTATTCCCGGGGGAGGTAAACTAATGTTTGGTATCGTATCCGATTTGTCCCGCTGGGCCATCCCAATTGTTTTACTATTAGTGCCTCTTATTGCCGCAGCCAGGAAAGTCAACGTTTTCGAAACTTTTGTGGAAGGTGCGGAGGCCGGTTTTGCCACGGCTATTAAAACAATTCCCTACTTGGTGGCTATGTTGGTGGCTGTTAGTGTTTTCAGGGCCTCCGGAGCACTTGATTACATGGTAGTGCTATTTTCACCTGTACTCAGCGCGATTGGTATGCCGGCCGAAGTTTTACCCCACGCTATTATGCGGCCTCTGTCCGGTGGCGCAGCCCTTGGTATCGCTACCGATGTGGTTAAAACCAATGGTCCCGACAGCTTTATCGGCCGCCTGGTTTCCACCATGCAAGGCAGTTCTGATACTACATTTTATGTGCTGACCCTGTACTTTGGCTCAGTTGGCATCAGCCGCTACCGCTACTCTATATTCTCGGGACTGACTGCCGACTTTACCACCTTAATTGCCTCCATTTACGTGTGCCACAAAGTATTCGGCAGCTAGGTTTAAGAGGGGGGCAGGCCTTAACTAATTAACTAACTGCGTAATTCAGAAGTTAGTTAATTAGTTAAGGCCTGACCCCCTTTTTGCTTTTTACGGGATTAGTGGTAAAATCTATGCAGGTGATTATATATGGAGCGGTTACAAAAGTACATGGCCCGGGCCGGAGTGGCTTCGCGCCGGCAGAGTGAGGAACTTATCGCCAGGGGATTGGTGAAGGTTAACGGTCAGACCGTTAGCACGCCGGGGTTAAAAATTGACCCGCTGTCCGACCGGGTAGAGGTAAAGGGGCAGGTATTAAAAAAAACCGAGGATTTGGTTTACATTCTGCTTTATAAACCTGTGGGCTGTGTATCTACGGTCAGCGATCCCGAGGGGCGTCGCAAGGTTACCGACCTTTTGCACGGCATTAAACAGCGGGTTTACCCGGTAGGGCGACTGGATTACGACTCCGAAGGACTGCTTTTGCTGACCAACGACGGCGCACTAACCTACGCCCTGACCCATCCCAGTCATGAAGTACCTAAAACATACCGGGCCTGGGTGGCAGGCGTTCCCGGACCGGACAAGCTGAAGGCACTGACCCGGGGGATTGAACTGGAGGACGGCCTCACCGCCCCGGCCAAAGTAACCCTGGTTGGCACCCAAAACGGGGCAGGTATTTTACAAATTACCATTCATGAAGGACGGAACAGACAGGTACGCCGTATGTGCGAGCACATCGGTCACCAAGTGCAACATCTACGCCGGGAGAGTATCGGGCCCTTGCATTTGGGACAGATGCAACCAGGCCAGTTCCGGTACCTGAACACCGGGGAATTAGTGCAATTGAAAAAAATAGCAAAAATATAAGCGAAGGCGCACTACTGGCAGGATATTTTATCCTGCCAGTAGAAATTAGAAAAACAAACTCCGACCGGAGGTGCGCCGCAATGAAGGTAGATTTAAACGAAACCAGCGAATTAAAAGTTAAAATAAGGTTGGATTTTAGAGGCCAGGCCCGGCCCGGACGCTTTTTATTTGGCGGTAAGCCGGTGGATAAAGTAGCTGAGGAAATACGCGAGCAGCAGGTGGCACTGTTTAGAAATGTTCCCTTTCAGGGCGTTCATATAGAGGATATCGAAATGAGCACGGATGTGTACACTGTTTGGGATGAATTGAGCAACAGTGATGCGGCATTCGCGCCCGTAATCCTGACCGTTACAGTTGAAAGCATGGTTGACCTGCTGCGGTTTATTGCCCGGGAAGAATTCCGCAAAATAGAAGTGATTGAACCGGGGCACCAGTACCTGACCAAGTATGATATGGAGCGCCTGTTGTTTAAAATGCACGAGGAATTTAGGAGTTACATTAACCGTCTGGAGAGAAAATACAGCTCGCGATAGCTAGAATTTTGGGAGGGATATACTTGACACCCGTGGGCAGCAGAGAAGTAGCCCGGGCAGCCATAAAGATGGCCATTTCCGAAACCCGGGAACAGGAAAGAGAATTTAAGGCCCGATTTTTTAAAGATGGTATCAGAACCGCAGCAGTGGATCACGGTGGTGACTTTATCGCTTCGGTAAACAAGATCACCGAACGAGCTGTGGTGGCAGCGAAGAGGGAAGGCGTTATACGCGAGGTGCATGCCGATGAGGGAGCGGTGGCCGGTGCCACCAGGGAAGCTTTGACTCAGGTGATGCCCAAAGCCCTTGGCCTCAACGTGGGAGGAAAGATCGGTATTGCCAGGTACCAAGATCATATTAGTGTAGCTGTATTCTTTGGCGTTGGATTACTGCACTTGGATGAAGTCGCCATAGGAATGGGCCACCGGGCTGTTTCGTCCTAATTTTTTTATCCGCTAACAAAATCAACAGTTTTTAACCTTGATTAAAACGGGGGTATTTTAAGGATGCGCGGTATTAGGGGAGCAGTAAACGTGCCGGAAAACACCGCGGCGGCCATCGGTGAAGCCACCAGGAAACTGCTCCTGGCCATGATGTTGGAAAATGAAGCCGATACAAAGGATATCATCAGCGTTATGTTCACCATGACCAAGGACCTAAATGCAGCCTTTCCAGCCGCTTCAGCCAGACAAATTCAGGGCTGGAATCTGGTGCCCATGCTGTGCGCCGTGGAAGTGGACGTACCAGGGAGCATGGGTAAATGTATTAGAGTGCTGATGCTGGCAAACACTAATAAAAACCAGCGCGATATCAAGCACGTTTACCTGGGAGAGGCTGTAAAATTACGCCCGGATCTCGGTAACCCACCACCCATTAAAGCATGAAGCAGGTATCGACGGATACCTGACCACGGCCGAATGGGTTAGGTTTTAAAAGGAAAGGCATATTGCACCAGATTATAAAAGGTGTTATCATGTCAATACGGTAGAATGGTTTAGTATGGTAGTTGGTGGGTACTAGGATCGACGGCACGATGCCGGCGTAAAACAGGACGGTAGGATGGTAGGGGGCGTTGGACTATGTTTACATAAGCACTCCCAAGGGGGAGTTTTTTGCTTTTTTAAGCGTTTTATTAAGCAAGAACATTATTCATTAGGCTTTTGACTGAATTTAAGATAGCAAAGCGGAGGTATGTATACTATGATAGTCGTAATGGCACATAAAGCCAGTGAGATAGAAATAGACCGGGTGTTGGCTAAATTGGAAGACGCCGGATTTCAAATTCACCTCTCCCAGGGCGTTGAAAGAACGATTATAGGCGCCATCGGCGACAAGACCAGGTTGAATGATTTGGCTGTGGAAGCCATGCCGGGAGTGGAAAAAGTGGTCCCCATACTTCAACCTTATAAACTGGTCAGCAAGGCCTACATGGATGGCCCCACTGTGGTTAAAGTTGGCAATGTAGAAATTGGCGGCGATAGTATCCAGGTAATGGCCGGCCCCTGCGCGGTAGAAAGCAGGGAACAGTTGCTGGAAGCGGCGGAAATAGTCCGCCGGGCCGGCGCTACATTACTGCGGGGTGGTGCGTTCAAACCCCGCACATCACCGTACTCATTTCAGGGGTTGGAGCAAAAAGGTTTGGAACTGTTGGCTGAAGCCAGGGAGAAAACCGGCCTGCAGATAGTTACCGAGGTGATGGATCCCCGGAACCTGGACATGGTGGCGGAATACGCCGATATGCTCCAAATTGGAGCCCGTAATATGCAGAACTTTTTTCTGCTGCGGGAAGTGGCCCGGGCCGGCAAGCCGGTACTGTTAAAACGCGGGGCTTCGGCTACCATCGAAGAGTGGCTTTTGGCGGCTGAGTATATCCTGGCCGAGGGTAACCGGGACGTAGTCCTTTGTGAACGGGGCATCAGGACTTTTGAAAACTACACCCGTAACACCCTGGATCTTACAGCAGTGCCGGTGGTCAAATACCTTAGTCACCTGCCTGTTATTGTAGACCCCAGCCATGCCATCGGCAAATGGCGTTTCGTTGAGCCCATGGCTCAGGCCGCTATCGCCGCCGGTGCCGACGGCTTGCTGATTGAGGTGCATCCCCATCCCGAGGAAGCACTTTGTGACGGGCCTCAATCGCTTACGCCGGATAATTTCTATAATTTGATGCACAAACTTGAACATATGGCCGGGGTAATGGATCGCAAAATGGGTACCTTGTAATGATTAACCGGTGCGCCATCATCGGTTTGGGCCTGATCGGCGGCTCACTGGGCCTAGCTATGAACGAACGTAAGCTGGCCAGGCATATTTATGGGGTGGATACCAACCGGGAGAACCTTGCCATGGCGCTAGCTGCCGAAGCTGTGCATGAGGCAGTCGATTTAAAAGCAGCCGTAATTGACGCCGATCTGGTGATTATATCCGTCCCGGTGGGGGCCATCCCCGACCTGCTTAGTAAAATAAACGGTTGGCTAAAACCAGGCACCGTGGTGACCGATGTGGGCAGTACCAAGCAAGCCATTGTGGACGAAGCGAAAAGCATACTCAGACCGGACATCCACTTTGTGGGCGGTCACCCGATGGCCGGTTCAGAGGCTTCGGGTTTTGCCGGCGCTGACTCGTACCTGTTTGAAAACGCCTTTTACTTGTTGACCCCCACCCCCGAGACAAGCCCTGCCGCCATGGATCTGGTACGCGGGGTAGTAGAAGGCATTGGGGCGCTGGTGATGGAAATACCGCCGGATGAACACGAGTTTATCACGGCGGCAATTAGCCACTTGCCTCATTTTGTAGCGGTGGCCCTGGTCAACGCGGTAACCAATATGCCCGTTGCAGACAGGGCCCTGGCCCTTTCTGCCGGAGGTTTTAGGGATACCACCCGCATTGCTGCGGGCAGCCCGCAAATGTGGCGGGATATATTCATCACCAACCGGGATCGCGTATTGGACTCGCTAGCCTTTTTCCGGGCCGCTGTTGAAGAACTGGAAGAGGCTATTCGGGCGGGGGAAGGCGAACGCATTTATCACACTTTGAGCGAAGCCAGTAAAGTACGCCGGGAATTGCCCATCAAGCCCAGGGGGTACCTGCCTTATGTTTATGAGGTGGTGGTAACCGTCCCGGATCGGCCCGGAATTATTGCCACACTGGCCAGTCTTTTGGGGGACGCCGGGATAAATATATCAGAAATTGAGATCCTGCATGCTAGGGAAGGATACGGCGGTACTATCAGGGTGGGTTTTGCCACCTCTGACGAGCAAAATCGGGCCTGCGATTTGTTCCGAGCCAAGAATATCAAATGCCGACCCAAGGCGTAAAGTATAGGAGTGTACTTATTTGGAAGTAACCATTCTACCGACCAAGGAACTGCGCGGTCAGGTGCGGGTGCCGGGTGACAAGTCAATCTCTCACCGGGCTGTAATGCTAGGTGCTCTGGCCTACGGTGAAACAGAAATTGATCATTTCCTGTTTGGCGCGGATTGTCTGTCTACTATTGAGATCATCCGTGCCCTGGGCGTGCAGGTATTTACAGAAAAAAATCGGGTGGTTGTGCGCAGCGGTGGTATGGACGCGCTGCTAGAACCTGAAAACATGCTGGATGCAGGCAATTCCGGCACCACCATGCGCCTGATGGCCGGAGTGCTGTCGGGCTGTCCCTTTTTTTCGGTGCTTACCGGAGACAACTCGCTGCGCCAGCGGCCTATGGGCCGGGTAATTAAACCGCTCACCGCAATGGGGGCCCGGATTACAGCCCGCAAAGGCAATTCCCTGGCTCCCCTGGCTATCCAGGGCGGCAAGCTGCAGGCTATGGAATACTGTTCGCCGGTGGCCAGCGCCCAAGTTAAATCGGCGGTTATGCTGGCTGGTTTGTTTACCGCGGGAGTAACCACGGTAATTGAGCCGGCCCGTTCCAGGGATCATACCGAACGCATGCTTAAGTATTTTGGTGCGCGGGTGGAAGTTGACGGCCAACGGGTTTCCATTTGGGGCAGACCGAACCTGACCGGCAAAAAAATAACTATTCCCGGCGATATCTCCTCGGCTATGTTTTTTATCGCCGCCGGAATAACCGTGCCCGGGGCTAAGCTGGATATATTAAACGTAGGGATTAACCCCACCCGTACCGGCGCACTGGCCATACTAAAGGATATGGGTGCCGATATAACACTGCATAACCGGAGGGAAGTTAATGGTGAGCCGGTGGCCGACCTGAAAGTGCGCGGCAGCCAGCTTAAAGGCACGGTTATCGGCGGCGAGATCATCCCCAAGCTAATTGACGAGATCCCGGTGCTGGCTGTGGTGGCCGCACTGGCAGAGGGCGAAACCGTGGTTCGGGACGCTGCTGAACTGCGCCACAAGGAATCGGATCGCATCACCGCTGTGGTACGCCTGCTTGGTGCTCTGGGAGCTGACGTCAGTGAAAGTCCTGACGGGTTTGTAGTGCGGGGCGGACGGCAGCTCAAAGGAGCACCCTGCGACAGTTTTGGTGATCACCGGATGGCTATGGCTGCCGCCGTAGCAGGGTTATCGGCCCATGGATCAACCACCATTAACGGTGCGGAATGCGTTGATGTATCATTTCCCGATTTCTTTGATACATTAAATGGTATAATTGTGAAATAATACTTTTGGAGTAGTTTGCCTTTAGCGGTTTATTTTTTATATAAAAGAGGATATTAACTCGACATGTCGAAAAAGTTATGGTATTCGTTTAAATCATGGAGTGGAACTGGCATGAAACGCCAACCAAATATTGCCATCGACGGCCCGGCAGGCGCGGGCAAAAGCACCGCAGCCAGGCTCTTAGCCGCAAGACTGGGCTTTATATACATTGATACCGGTGCCATGTACAGAGCCGTAACATTAAAGGCTTTAATGGATAAAATAAATATGGACGATGAAACGGCGATTGCCCGAATTACCGAGGATGCCAAGTTAGAGTTTAAGGCAGATGATACCGGCATTACCAGGCTGTTTTTAGACGACCGGGACGTAACCCGGCAGATTAGATCACCGCAGGTTTCAAGATATGTTTCCCTTGTCTCCCGAATACCGGGTGTGCGATATAAGATGTCCAGTATGCAAAGAGAGCTGGCCTCCCGGGGCGGCGTGGTAATGGAAGGTAGAGACATAGGCACTCATGTGCTGCCTGATGCAGAGGCTAAGTTTTTCCTGACCGCATCTGTAGAGGAACGAGCCCGTCGCAGGCATGAGGAACTTAAACAGCGTGGTTATCAAATTCAGCTAAGTGAAGTAATTAGAGATATTAGGCAACGCGATGAAATCGATTCCAATAGGTCATTAGCGCCTCTGAAACCGGCCCCGGACGCGGAAATCATTGATTGTTCCGATTTCTGTGCAGACCGGGTAATTGAAATTATGCTGGCCCGGGTTTCGGGGGGGATAAAATAATGATTTACATAGTGGCCAAGTTTATTTGCCGGACAGTGCTTTTGGTCATCCGCCGCTGGAAGGTTATTGGTGACCCCCATTTGCCCCCGGGGCAAGGCCTAATACTGGTCGCCAACCACGTCAGTTACTGGGATCCGGTGGTCATCGGCTGTGCCATAGATAGAAATATCTTTTTTATGGCCAAAGCAGAACTGTTTCACATTCCCGGGCTGGCCTGGTTGGTTAAAAAACTTGGTGCTTTTCCCGCTCAAAGGAGCGGGGGGGGCCGGACATCTATTAAAAGAGCGCTGGAACTGGTTGAAAGAGGCAATGTGGTCGGCATTTTTCCGGAGGGTACGCGCAGTAAAACTGGCGAACTGTTAAACCCCCATCTTGGAGCTGCCATGTTGGCGTTAAAAGGGGGTGTTCCTTTGTTGCCGGTAGCGGTCAGCGGGACTAAAGGGTTTTGGGGCCAGGTAAAAGTTGTTATCGGCAAACCATTGTATTTTGACACCCCTAACCGGCGCAAAGTCTCCAGGGCCGAAATGGAATCGGTCAGCCGGAAGGCTATGGAAGAAATAGGCCGGCTGCTGGCGGTAGTTGAAAAATAATAGCAGTTATAATGCGGTGAAGACTATGAAGGTGAAAGTTGCTGCCAGAGCGGGTTTTTGCTTTGGTGTAAAACGAGCTGTCGATATTGCCCGCGAGTGTTTAAAAAGCCGTGCTAAACCAGTGTTTACCCTGGGTCCAATTATCCATAACCGCCAAGTAACCGATCTGTTGTCACGGGAAGGGATAACGGTGGTAAATGACCTGGATGATTTGTCCGGGCCCGGGACTTTAATCATCCGCTCCCACGGAGTTGCGCCCGATGTTGTACAACGGGCCAGGGAAAAAGGGCTGAATATAGTCGACGCCACCTGCCCTTTTGTACGCAAAGTGCAAAAAACTGTTCACAACCTAGTACGTGAGAACATGCCCGTGGTGGTTGTGGGAGACCCGGAGCACCCCGAAGTACGAGGCATTGTAGGGTGGTCCGAGAACATGGCCGAAGTGATTAGGGATCCAGAGCAGGCCCGGGCCATGAAATTTCTCCCCCGGGTAGGCGTAGTTGCCCAAACGACCCAGCGCCTGGAAAATTTAAATGCTGTGGTCGAAGTCTTGCAAGAAAGCGGAAGCCGGGTACAAGTGTTTAACACCATTTGCCTGGCCACAGCTGAAAGGCAAAAAGAAACGCTGGAACTAGCCGGTCAGGTGGATGCCATGCTGGTGCTTGGCGGCAAGAACAGTGCCAACACTTCAAAGCTGGTGCAAATTTGCCGTGGCTGCGGAATTCCTGTATATTGGATAGAAACCGCAGCGGAACTGGATCCGGCGTGGATTAAAGGTCTTTCAGCAGTCGGAATTACGGCTGGTGCTTCAACACCCGGCTGGATTATAGAGGAGGTTCACTGTAGAATGAATGATTTTAACGAAAACAGCGAAAAGGACATGACGGAAGAAGTGGTCGAACAGCAGTCCGAGGGAGAAGAGCAAACTGAAACCGTAGTTGAAACAGCTCCTGAGGAAGAGATGCAGCAAGAAAGTGATGATTCACAAGAAAACGATGAATCTCAAGAAATGGATGAATCTATGGAGGTTAGAACTCTCAAACATGGTGAAGTCGTCAGAGGTGTTGTAGTTCAAGTTAACCAGGACGAAGTGCTGGTTGATGTGGGCGCTAAAACCGAAGGTGTCATCCCCCTGCGGGAACTAACCTGCTATACCGTCAATGACCCACAGTCAGTAGTAAAAGTGGGTGATGAAATAGATGTTTTTGTCCTCAAGTCTGAAGACAACGAGGGTAAGCTAATCCTTTCCAAGGAAAGGGCCGACGCAGAAAAATCATGGGCCAGCCTGGACGAACTAAAAGAAAGTGGCGAACCGGTCACGGGAATCGTCCGCGAAGTAGTAAAGGGCGGTCTGTTGGTGGATGTGGGTGTGCGAGCATTCCTGCCCGCCTCACTGGTGGAGATGGGATATGTTGAAGACCTGAGCAAATATCTGAACCTGGATATTGAAGCCCGTGTTATTGAACTAAACCGTGGCAAGCGCAAGGTTATTCTTTCCCGCAAGGCTGTTTTGGAAGAAGAATATTCCCGTAATCGGGAAGAGTTGCTTGAAAATCTGGAAGAAGGCCAAGTGGTCAAAGGCGTGGTCAGGCGGCTAACCAACTTTGGCGCTTTTGTGGATATCGGCGGCGTGGATGGATTAATGCATATTTCTGAAATGGCCTGGTACCGCATTAATCACCCATCCGATGTTGTCCAGGTTGGTGATGAGCTTGAAGTAATGGTGCTGCGGGTAGACCGGGAGAACGAAAAAGTATCCTTAGGCCTTAAGCAGGTATTGGCCAACCCATGGGATGAGGTAGAAGGCAAGTATCCGGTGGGTAGCGTTGTCCGGGCCAAGGTCGTGCGTCTGGCTCCCTTCGGCGCTTTCGTACAGCTTGAACCTGGTGTAGAGGGCTTAATCCATATATCCCACCTGGCTGATCGCCACGTGGCAACCCCGGATGAAGTGGTTCAGGAGGGGGAAGAAATTGAAGTTAAGGTTCTCAGCGTTGAACCCGATGATAAGCGGATCCGTCTTTCCATCAGGGAAGTAAATAGGGAAGTTAACAGAGAACCCCGTAAGCCCCAAATCCGGGAAAACACACCCAAACAGCCTGAACAGCCAACCAGCGACGGTGGGTCGGTTACCATCGGTGAGATGTTTGGGGATATATTCGACGAAAAGAAAGAGTAATTTATTAAGGTTTTTACCTTATCAATTAAATTTAACCATTAAAGAGACTGGAAACAGTCTCTTTTTTTTGCAAAGCGGCAGGGAGACCAGACAAGGGGACAGGGACTTGTCTGGTCTTTGACCAGACAAGTCCCTGTCCCCTTGTCTGAGTCCCTGTCCCCTTGTCTGGTCTCCCTGCCTCTGAATTCTGATTACTGATTTTGCATATTTACCATCCGGCGGGGAAGCATAATGCTACGTATTAATACTAAATTTGCCCGAGGAGGAGTACCATGACGACGCTGCCTATTGGTATCATCGTACTTCTGGTGGTCTCGGCACTGATTTACTTCGGACTGGCTCAACGTGTCCTTGACCGGATGCGGTTGTCTGACCGAGCTGCCCTGGCCATCATCGTTTTACTGATAGTGGGAAGTTTTATCGATATCCCCCTTTCTACCGGGCGCTTCGATGTGTCCGTTAATGTGGGTGGTGCCCTGGTTCCGTTGGGGGTGGCCGCTTATCTGTTGTACAAGGCGGGAACATCCAAGGAGTGGGGCCGGGCTCTGGCGGCGGCGGTAATTACTGGTGCCGTAATCTACGGGGTAGGTAATTTTATTGGTCGCGGTGATGCAGAACCCGGCGGGCGGTTTTTTGGTTACCTGGACTCCCTGTGGATGTATCCCATTATCGGCGGCCTAGTGGCCTACCTGGCCGGAAGATCCAGGCGTTCCGCATTTATTGCCGCCACTTTGGGACTAGTGCTGGTTGACGTAGCGTATTTGGTTTGGCTGGTCAACACCGGCGCCCCGGCGGGTACGGTAGCCATCGGTGGTGCAGGTGCCTTTGACGGCATTGTGCTGGCCGGTATTGTGGCTGTTTTATTGGCCGAGGTAATCGGCGAAACCAGAGAAAGGCTGCAGGGTGGACCGTCAGGTGAACGGCCCCATGAACTAATGGAAGGGTTGCGTAAACCGGTGGAGCACCAAACAGCTGGTAATGAAGATAGTAATGAAGCTGGTATTAAAGCGAAAGAAAATGAAGTAAAAGACAGGGAGGAGGAGCGCTCATGAACAGGAACCGCTATAAGATAGCAATCGGTGCCGGGATCCTGGCCCTGGGCATTTCCCTGTTGGCGTATTTCACGGTGCTGGGTCAGGATTACCCGGCCTGGTCTCCCGGGGGTCTATTTAACAGTTCAGCGGAGGCGGATCATACCGACGGTCAGGTTTTCACCATCATGGACAGCAGCAACAAAATGTTGAGCAAAATGTCCCGATCTATTAACGTGGGTGATGAACTGGTTCGTGGAGACGGGCGGCGCTACAAGGTTAAAACGGTGAACAAATTCGATGCCCAGGCAGAATTTATCGGTATGGATCGGGAACTATTGGCCATGATTGACGAATATGACAACCTGTCTCTACCGACGGCAGGTCAAACCAAGCAGGCCGGACAAGAGGAATGGAAAAATAGGCCCATAGCCGTTTATCATACGCACAGCGCCGAATCATACGTCCCTTCAGACGGAACTGAAAGTAAGCCCTATCAAGGCGGTATTTTTGCGGTTGGTGATGTCTTTGCTGAAGAGTTGCGCAAAAAAGGGGTTAAGGTTCTGCATGATAAAACCCCTCATGAGCCCAGGGACAGCAACGCGTATTACCGTTCCAGGCGTACCGCTGCGGACATGATGAAACAAAACCCGGTCGCTTTGGTGGATGTGCACCGTGACGGCATACCAGATCCCGAATTCTACACGAAGGACGTTGCCGGAGAAAAAGTTACGCAACTGCGGCTGGTGGTGGGTAGACAGAACCCCAAAATGCAGTCCAATATGGAATTTGCCAAACGGGTGATGGCCTCGGCAAATAAGATACAACCGGGCATTATCAAGGAGATATTTGTTGCCCGGGGTAATTACAACCAGGACTTGATGTCCAGTGCCATGCTCATAGAAGTCGGCACCCACACCAATTCCCGTGAAGAGGCAGAAAAAGGCGCGGCCCTGTTTGCCGATGCCCTGCCGACTATACTGGGTGTGGCCGGAACAACACCGGGTGGTGGAGGTTATGGCCCTACCTCACAAACGCCTTCGGGGTGGATAACCTTGGCTTGGATCCTGGGCGTATTGATTCTGGGCGGCGGGGCGTTCCTGTTAATCAGTTCCGGTGGCTGGGACAAGGCCAGGCAGCGGATGAGCAAGTTTTGGGGGCAGGAGATTTCCGGACTTGGCGCACCGGCTAGAAAGCCCGGCGAAGAGAAGCGGGATAAACCGGACGGCGAACAGTAAGCATTGTTGTTAAAAAATAACCTTAGTTACCCTGAAAATACATTTAATGTGGGTTGTAGTGGACGCTGCGCTCCGGTGATATCGCTCCGCTCTCTCTTGCAATTCTTATTGTTGTGATCGGAGCGGGTTATTGTTACCGCACGGCACAAACTGCATACCCGTTTGGCTACGCCCTAAGCAGCTATGAATTCGGGGCTATGACGAGGCAAGCGCCTGCGGCGCATGCCATGATTAAAACGTGCAGCTTTAACGCAAAAGCATCCAAGGTTTTAAGTTTAAAGTAGGTTCTTACTTGCTTTTGCGTTGCTGCACTATTCAACGCATCCAGGTGCACCGTTCGCTCCGGATATCACCGGATCGCCGCGAAGGTGGTTTTTCATCCTACTGATGGCGCCGCATAGCGGCATGGTGGTCTACCCTAAAATAGACTTTGGGCTTTGTCATCCTGGGCGTATCGAAGGATCTAGATTCTTCACTTCGTTCAAAATGACATAAACCTATTAAATTACCATTATAAGAAAGGCGCCGTTATAATTAGTTTTCCATCGCGCGCGCCTTTCATTACTTTTTGTATGTCCCCAAATAGAGGAATTGAAGGTGTGAGCCGGTTGGAACCATACCTATTTAACATAATCGCCGGTAGTCTGGCCGGGATAATTACACGCATTTTTCTGATGCGATTGGATTATCGCCAGTATCCGGGTTACCCCCACGGGTTAATATCGCACCTTTCACTGGGGGCCATTGCGGCTGCCCTGGGTGCCGTCGCGGTGCCCGCCCTGATGAATAAAGATTTTACCGCTTTCACTTTTTTGGCCCTGGCCGCCCAACAGTTTCGGGAAATTAGAAACATTGAACGGGAAACCCTGCAAAACCTTGAGGAAATGAGGCTGGAAAAGCGAGGCAAAGACTATATTGAAGGTATTGCCAGAACATTTGAAGCCCGTAACTACCTGGTAATGGCCACATCTTTTATCACCAGCGCCGTCGCCCTGGCCGGAGTTTGGCAGGCCTTGGCAGCAGCTGTGGTTCTACTGCTCGCCAGCGTCAGGTTTATGGCCGGCGAAGTAGTTGGCGACATCTGCGAGGTTGCGCCGGCCAAAATTCATTTCAAAGATACCCTTCTTTTTGTCGGTGATATTAACATCATGACGGTGGGCTTGCGGGAATCCAGAGAAAAAATATTGCATGACGCGCTGGGAGTAATGATTAAACCTTTAAATGACAATTCCCGGGCCACATTGCACGACATGGGCCAGCGCATGGCCATCTCGCACACCGCGGCGGTGATTATGGGCAGCAAAAACGAAGTAGACATGCCGGAATTTACCCCGCTGGTGCGCAAAAACATCGACACCGGAGCAGTAGCGCTTTACATAGTGCCCATGGAAAAGGATATCGAGGCGCTTCTGGCTGCGGTAAGAAGGACACCTTTGCTAGAAAGTGCCCGCCTTAAACCATTAAAAACCCAGGCCGGACGGATTGCATCGGATTAATCCGGCACCGTTGCGATGGGGGTGAATAAATGAGCGAAGCAGCCAAGGGAATCCTGGCCGTGATCACCACCGATAGAAATAAGGTCACCGGGGCCGTGCCGATTTTCATAGCCGACAGTGAAGAGGAAAAAGAAAAAGTTGCCCGGTACCTGGCCAGCACCCTGGACGCCATGGTGCACGACCTGGAAAACGGAGTATATTACATCGTCAAACACTAGGTGATGCAAAATGAAAATAATTTACCATTGTTTTGGAGGTACACACTCCTCTGTTACCGCTGCCTCCGCTCACTTGGGCCGTTTATCCCGTGATCGATCACCAAGCCCCCGGGAATTGTTGTCTTTGCCATTCTTCGATACCCGGGAAGGTAACGATCATGGCGATATTACATTGTTGGGTGTGGACAGCATGGGAAACGAGGTATATTTTGCCGGGCAGAGAGGTAAGCCTTACATCCTGGAAAACGTTGTTAACGGATTGGCTCAAAATTTTAACCTTCCGGCAGACAGCTACCGGCTGGTTAATGTAATGCACAAGGTTAACATCAGCATGAAAATAGGCGGTTTCTTATCCCGTCGATTCCGGTGGATTAAAACCGGCCGCCCGCTGGTCACTCTGGGGACGGTTTGGGCTTACCCGGAAATAATTAAGCTAGTGCGCAACGTATTAGCTGAGGAGAGCAACGGTTAGTGAAACAATTGATATTTTACAGCGATACCGGTTTTCCGTTCTCAATCCTGGCAGCAGCTATCCGCACCGGCCGGCTTCCGGCCGACAGACGCCCGCAAATAGAAGAATTGGCAAGTGTTCTGCACCACGGGATGGGTAAGGGTGACGCCAGCATATATAGTTTTGAAAAAGAAGCAGACGGTGAAAAATGTCTGGCCCTGTGGACCCACGGGCAAGGCGACATGGTGCAAAGGGCTATAACCAGCTTTTTGGGTCTTTACCAAATTGAAAACTACACACTGGTCAAGCTTGATTATGAAAAGACGCCTGTAATGACAGTCGGGACATGGCTGACCAAACTGCCCTTACTGCGCGACACCGGTCTGGGTCTGATTCACCGCAGCATTGAAGACATTTACGACGGCCTTATCAAGGACGCCAGACTAATTAAACAGGCCTGTCTTGACTAACTCCCCCGGCTATCAGATAATGTAACAAGCAATAATACCATTGGAGGAAATATTCCCATGCAGACCCGGGGGTTGGTAGTTAAAGACGTTGACCATGACAGTATCGCCGCGGAAATGGGCGTGGAGCAAGGTGATACCATCCTGCAAGTCAACGGAACAGATATTGAAGACATCATTGATTACAAATTTTACTGCGCTGATGAAAACCTGCAGGTACTGGTGCAAAAAAATAACGGTGAGCAGTGGCTACTAGAAATCGAAAAGGATTTTGACGAAACTTTGGGGGTTAATTTTGACAGTGAGGGCATCGGACGTACCCGCCGCTGCCAGAATAAGTGCATTTTTTGTTTTGTTGATCAGATGCCTGCCAAGATGCGCCCATCCCTATATGTAAAGGACGATGATTATCGCCTGTCCTTCGCCCAAGGTAACTTTATCACCCTGACCAACACCGGAACCGCTGAACTAGACCGCATAGCCCGCATGCGGATGAGTCCGATGTATGTTTCAATACATACCACCAACCCGGATTTGCGCCAAAAAATGATGGGTCATGCCCGGGCCGGCCGCGTGATGGATCAATTACAATTCCTAGCCCAAGCCGGTATTGAAATGCACACCCAGGCTGTTTTGTGTCCTGGTATAAACGACGGTGACGAACTGGAGCGCACCATTGGGGATCTCGGTTCCCTTTGGCCGGCGGTTCGCTCGCTGGCGGTGGTTCCGGTGGGTCTCACTGCCTACCGGCGGGGGCTGTTTCACCTGCGCCCGTACCAGCCTGAAGAAGCCAGGGTGGTAGTTGATCAGGTGCACCGTTGGCAAAAAATCTTCCAATCCCAGTACGAATACCCACTGGTTTTTGCCAGTGACGAGTTCTACCTCACCGCCGGCGTCACTGTACCCTCGGCTGCCCGTTATGGCGGTTTTCCTCAAACCGAGAACGGTGTCGGCCTGGTTCGGATTTTCAAAGATCAATGGAGCAGAGCCCGGCGCCAACTGCCCGGGGCTGTCACTAAACCGTTACGGTTGGCAGTAGTTACCGGTTCACTGGCCGGACCGCTGTTACAGCAGGTGGTGGACGAGCTTAACTGTATAGATGAAGTGGAAGCAGTGCTTTATGTTTTGAAGAACAACTTTTTCGGCCATAATGTTACTGTAGCCGGACTGCTTACCGGCCAGGATCTAATCGATGGGTTAACCGGGCATGAACTGGGCGATAAAGTATTTATTCCCTCGGTGATGTTACGGGAGGGTGAGTCAACCTTTCTGGACGACGTTACCGTAGAGGAGCTTTCCCGCCGGTTTGGGGTACCGGTTATACCTGTGGACGGGCCAAAAGATATTGTGAGAGAGATGGTGCGTTAAAATGGCCGAACCAATTGTAGCTATTATAGGACGACCAAACGTGGGCAAATCAACCTTATTTAACCGCATTGTAGGAGGCCGGGTGGCTATTGTTGAAGGTCTGCCCGGCATAACCAGAGACCGGCTCTACCAGAATGCCGAATGGAACGGCCGGAGTTTTACGCTGGTTGATACCGGCGGTTTGGACTACCAGGACGAAGGAGTGTTTGCTTCGCGTGTGCGCGGCCAAGCTGAACTGGCCATCCGTGACGCTGACCTGGTGCTGTTCATAGTGGATGCCCGGGCCGGGCTAACCGGGATTGATGAGGAAGTGGGGCAGGTACTGCGCAAATCCGAAAAGCCCGTCATTTTGGTGGCCAACAAGGTGGAGAACTTTGATAATAAAAGCCTCCTTTACGACTTTTACCGCCTGGGGTTGGGTGAGCCGCTGCCCATTTCTGCCATGGAGGGCAGGAACACCGGTGACTTGCTGGACATGGTTCTGGATGAACTGCCGCCTCCGGAAGAACCGGAAGAGGAAGAAGATCTAGTTAAAATTACCGTGGTGGGTCGCCCCAACGTAGGCAAATCTTCTTTGGTTAATGCCATCTTGGGCGAGGAACGGGTTATTGTCAGCGACATCCCCGGCACCACCCGGGATGCTATTGACACCCGCGTAGTGCGTGGCGATAAGGCGTATACACTTATCGATACCGCAGGTATGCGGCGCCGCAGCCGTATTGATCAATCCACCGAAAAATACAGTGTCATTCGTTCGCTGCGTGCCATAGACCGTGGCGACGTAGCCTTGATGATGATTGATGCGGTAGAACGCCTTACCGAGCAGGACAAAAAAATTGCCGGCTATGTTCATGAAAAAGGTAAAGGTATAATACTAATTGTTAACAAGTGGGATTTGGTGGAAAAGGATGATAAGACCTCTAACCGTTATGTGGAAGATCTGCGGGAAGGGCTGGGCTTTATGCAGTACGCTCCGGTGCTGTTTGCCAGCGCTTTGACCCGGCAGCGCATCCACCGGGTTCTGGAACTGGTTGATTATGTCAGCGAGCAGCAAAACATGCGCGTTTCTACCAGCGGTTTGAATGATTTATTAAGGGATGCCGTGTTGCGCAACCCGGCGCCAACCGATAAGGGCCACCGGTTAAAGATATTTTACATCACCCAGGCTGGAGTAAAGCCCCCCACTTTTATCCTTTTTGTAAATGAACCAGAACTGATGCATTTTTCCTACCTGCGCTACCTTGAAAACCGCCTGCGTGATGCATACGGTTTCGAAGGCACACCGATACGGTTGGTAATGCGCAAGAGGGATAGTAAATACTAAACCTCTAAGACCCAATTAAGGAAGTGAAGTTTTTGGACACTTTTCTAGCTGTCGTTATTAGCTACCTAATTGGTTCAATTCCCTTTGGCTACTTGCTGGCCAGGTTAAAAGGGATCGACATTATGGAACATGGCAGCGGGAACATCGGCGCCACTAACGTGTGGCGCAACATGGGGCCGGTGCCGGGGCTGGCGGTGCTGCTGTTGGATATGGGCAAGGGAGCGGCTGCCGTTTTAATCGGGAAATACTTAGGCGGCATTGAAACTGAACTGCTGGCTGCCATAGCCGCCATATGTGGTCACAGTTGGTCTGTGTTCCTGCGCTTTAAAGGCGGCAAGATGATTGCCACCGGCGGTGGAGTTGTTTTGGCTATGTCACCGATATTGGTTTTAGTAGGTTTTGTCGTTTGGATCACCACGGTTGCCGTCACCAGATACGTGTCACTGGGCTCCATTTTGGCCGCCGTGTCGATACCGGTAACCATGGCAATAATAAAAATGAGCCCGTGGCACATCACCTTCGGCGCAGCCATGGCGGTGCTGGCGGTGTATAAACACCGGGCCAATATCAGCAGAATACTAGACGGGACAGAGTTTAAAGTAACGAAGGGGGGGCGTAAATAAATATGACGGTTAAGAACAAGGTCGCAGTCCTGGGCGCCGGTAGTTGGGGCACTGCTCTGGCCTGCCACCTGGCCTCCCTCGATAATGTTGTGTACCTGTGGTCCAGGCGGCTACAGCAGGTCGAAAAGATAATTACAACCGGGGAAAACACGCGTTACCTGCCGGGGATCCGGTTACCCAAACAAGTTATAGTAACGGCCGATATTGAAGAAACCCTGGCGGGCTCGGTGGCGGTGATATCTAGTGCACCGTCGCACAGCTTCAGAGAGGTGCTTGAATTAGCCATCCCCTTAATCACTCCCGGCACCCTGGTGGTCAACACAGCCAAGGGCATTGAGGAAGATACATTGCTTAGAATGTCCGAGGTATTTACCCAGGTCGCGGGAGCAGAACGGGCCGGTGATTACGCTGTGCTTTCCGGCCCCAGTCATGCCGAAGAGGTAGCGCAAAAAATGCCCACGGCGGTGGTGATCGCATCGGCTTCCCTAGAATATGCCCAATCTGCTCAGGATCTTTTTATGGGGGAAAAATTCAGGGTGTACACTAACCCTGATATAACTGGAGTGGAAATTGGCGGTGCATTAAAAAACATTATTGCCCTGGGCACCGGTATCATCGACGGGTTAATCGGCAGTGACAATGCCAAGGCAGCGTTGATGACCAGAGGCCTGACCGAAATCACTCGTCTGGGCCTGGCTATGCACGCCAATCCGTTAACCTTTGCCGGACTGGCCGGATTGGGGGATCTTATTGTAACCTGTACCAGTATGCATAGCCGTAACCGCCGGGCCGGTATTGAAATCGGCCGGGGCAAGAAACTTTATGAAGCGCTTGAAGATGTAGACATGGTAGTGGAGGGTGTACGCACAACTAGAGCCACCCGCGGGCTGGCCAAGAAATGGGGCGTGGAAATGCCCATCACCGAGCAAATATACCGGGTTTTGTTTGAAGGGTTGCATCCTTCCCAGACGGTAAAAAACCTGATGACCCGCACCAAAACACACGAGGTGGAGGAAGTGGCTTTGACCAGGGTCACTTGGTGGGCCGACTGTGACAAAGGGGACAAAGCGTAAGGTACATATGTATATTTAGTCGATGACAACTTGAGCAATGATTAAAAATGCCACCGGACAGCTCGTCCCAGTGGCATTTTGTACGTTTTTGCGGTTTTTAATTCCCGGTTAGCTAACGCAGTACGCGCACCGCGCCTTTATAATTGCTGGCGTAATAGGCCGAATCCAGCGCTGTTATTATTACTCCCTGTTTAGTTGAAGAATGAATAAATTTTCCTTCACCGGTGTAAATACCCACGTGATTGATGCCGGCACTGCCGTAATAACCGAAGAATACCAGATCGCCGGCTACCAGATCCCCGCGTGCTACCTTCACGCCGTAACTAAACTGAGCCGCAGCGTTGTGCGGCAGATTAACGCCATGTTTTTGATACACATACATGGTAAACCCCGAACAGTCAAAACTGTTTGGACCGCTGGCTCCGTAAATATATGATTTACCCAGCAAATCGGAGGCAGTCTTTAAGACCTGGCGCACATCCGTGCCACCCCGGGAAGTTGCCGGTACAGGGCTACGTTCTTTAATAACGTTTTCTGTTGTTACTACAGTATTTGCAGTAATTTTTGTTTCAGGTTTTTTATATGTATTGCTGTATAGGATATTTTCCTGGAAGACAATATTATCCCTGCCGTCAACTACAGTAACAGTGCGTTGCATGGGAACAGCCAGCGCCTCACCGGAAACCATAGTTAGAATAATTAAGGAACTGCACAAAACCAATAATAATCTTTTGCCCATAAATACTCCTTTCGTTGTTTAGGTTTTGTCAGGTAAGGTGTGTCCCCTTTCATACGTTGGGGACATTCCTCGACCCCAAAGCCCTTACCCTTAAGCTGAGGGGTGTCCCCTTTCCTTAATGCCAAAATATTCGACACGAGGACAAGTTTTCCTTCTAGATTTAAAATTTAAATACCTCATCTTGCGGCTAAATAATTTTTTATATTTAGTAATAAACGGTAATATACCTCATATATATATATTGTTACTGTATGCCACTGGAAAAAAATGTTCACTCGCCGTAACAACGGCTTATATCACCGTCCTTCCAGACGGTGGGGGGGATGCTCTAAACGGGTTTTAACAAGTTGCAGATAAATTTTGCACTTTTTTTAAAGGAGGAGTGCGTTCATGGAAAAGTATGATATTTTCCGCGATATAGCGGAACGCACCGAAGGCGATATTTACTTGGGTGTAAGCGGCGGCGTAAGGACGGGGAAATCAACTTTCATCAAGCGGTTTATGGAACTAATGGTTATACCGAACATTGAAAACGACTACGAAAAAGAAAGAGCCAGGGATGAATTGCCCCAAAGCGGGAACGGCAAAACCATCATGACCACTGAACCAAAGTTTGTACCAAACGAAGCAGTGGAAGTTGAAATCAGCCCCAATTTAAAGGTCAAAGTACGCTTGGTAGACTGCGTGGGCTACCGGGTGGAAGGGGCTCTGGGTTACGAGGATGAAGAAGGCAACCCGCGCATGGTATCCACTCCATGGTTTGACGATCCGATCCCGTTCGAGGAAGCCGCCGAGATTGGTACCAGAAAAGTTATCAGTGAGCACTCCACCATCGGCATTGTGGTCACCACCGACGGCACTACCACCGATATTGATAGGGACGATTTTGTCCCCGCCGAGGAAAGGGTAGTCCAGGAGCTTAAGGAAATCAGCCGGCCATTCTTACTAGTACTGAACAGCACCGAACCTGATGGCGAGGATACGCTTATGCTGGCAGACGAATTGGCTGAAAAGTACGATGTTCCGGTTGTGCCGGTTAACTGCGCCGAGATGAATCAGCAGGATATCCTGCTGGTAATGGAAAAGGCACTGTTTGAATTCCCGGTTAACGAAGTGTCTATTTCTATGCCACTTTGGGTGGAGGAATTGGAACCGAAACACTGGCTGCGGGATCAGTTTGACGGAGCGGTACAGGAAACGGTACAGCAGGTAAGGCGCCTCAGGGACATTGACGGGGCAGTGGAAAGACTAGGCGGGTATGAGATGGTGCAACAGGTTAACCTGAAAAACATGGACCTGGGCACCGGTACTGCAGCCATAGAGATTATATCCAAGCCCGAACTATTTTACCGGGTACTGCAAGAAGAAACGGGGTTCCAACTGGAAGGGGATCACCAGTTGTTCAGACTGGTCAGGGAACTGGCCGTTGCCAAGCGCGAGTACGATAAAGTGTCCGCCGCCCTGATGGAGGTGCGCGAAAACGGGTACGGGGTAGTCAACCCTGCCGTGGATGATATGCTCCTGGAGGAACCTGAATTAATCAGGCAGGGCAGCCGTTTTGGCGTTAAGCTTAAAGCGAGTGCCCCCTCCATCCATATGATTAATGCCAATATCAATACTGAAATTACCCCCATCATCGGCACCGAAAAGCAGTGCGAGGAACTGGTCCGTTATATGCTTAACGAATTCGAAGAGAATCCACGCAAAATTTGGGATTCGGAAATCTTCGGCAAATCTGTCAGTGACCTGGTGCGGGAAGGCATTCAGAACAAATTAACGCGGATGCCGGAAAACGCGCAGGATAAACTGCAGGAGACAGTACAACGCATTGTTAATGAAGGTAGTGGAGGTTTAATCTGTATCATCATCTAAAACCGGCCGCAAGGCTCGGTTTTTTTTTTGTTCAAATATCCAAAACAATTATAACTGAATTGTTTCTTAATTTGGGTTAGGCAAAAAAAGAATGCACCTTTTATCTTGTGCTAAAGGGCTATTCTTTTTTTTGCGTTGGGGCGCAAACAACATCCCATTTTTAATGGTTTTTCTTTGTTTTTTTTACAGGTAAATGATTGCCAGATATACCGGCCAATGATATAATGTCTATCGTGCATGGATTTATATCCGCACTAAGTGGACTGCCCGGGAGGTGCAACTGAGTGGCAGGCAAAGAATCTCGGTTTTTTTTGGTACAAGAGGACATTCTGCCTGAAGCAATCAGCAAAACGGTACAGGCTAAAGAACTGCTGCTGGCCGGTAAGGTATTAACCGTTGCCGAAGCAGTAGACAAGGTTAATTTAAGCCGCAGTGCATTTTATAAATATAAGGATAAAGTATACCCATTCAACCGCTGGAACCGGGATCAGACCATGACCTTGGAAATTATACTGGAGCACCGTTCCGGGGTGCTGTCATCGGTACTCAGCAGCATCGCTGCGGTAGGAGGCAACATTGTAACTATTAACCAGAATCTACCTCAGCAGGGGGTTGCTTCAGCTACTGTGACCATAGAAACCTCGGGCCTGAGCTGTGATCCGGAAAAGCTGCTAAAATTACTGCATAATACTATCGGCGTCAAGCGGGCCAAGCTTTTAGGTGCATAAAGGGGAACGGTGGAATGTCCCCAATTTACAGGAAAGAAGGCATGGAGCATGTCGGATGACAACCTTAAAATAGGTTTGCTGGGCCTGGGTACGGTGGGCAGGGGAGTGTACCGCATCATTACCGGCAATAGCGAAAGCATCAAACGCAAAATCGGTGCCGGTATTGAAGTTAAAAGAATACTGGTGCGGGACACGGCCAAGGATCGCGGTCTTGATCTAAACCCGGCTGTATTTACCACCAACCCCGAGGATATAATTAGTGACCCCGAAATAAGAATAGTGGTGGAGGTAATGGGCGGTCTGGAACCGACCCTGGACTACGTGGTTAGGGCGCTTAAAAACGGCAAAAGCGTAGTCACCGCCAACAAAGATATGATCGCCTCCCACGGCAAAATGCTGTTTGAGATAGCTGAGGCCAACAATGCCGACCTTTTATTCGAAGCCAGCGTGGCCGGTGGTATACCCATCATTAGACCGCTTAAGCAATGCCTGGCAGGAAACCGTCTTTCTCAAATCATAGGCATTGTCAACGGCACCACTAACTACATGTTGACCAAAATGACCCGGGAAGGCTCAGACTTTAACGAGGCGCTGCAGGAGGCTCAGTCCCTGGGCTATGCCGAAGCTGACCCCACCGCCGACATAGGCGGGTTTGACGCCGCCCGCAAACTGGCTATCCTAGCCTCTATTGCCTTTAATTCGCGGGTGTTACCGGACGATATTTATGTGGAGGGAATTACCAAGATCACCGCTGCCGATATCGCCTACGCCAGTGAGCTAAACTATATTGTTAAACTGCTGGCCATTGCCAAAGAAACCGAAGCTGGTATCGAAGCCCGGGTGCACCCTTCATTAATACCGCTGGACCATCCACTGGCAGCAGTAAACGATGTATATAACGCGATTTATGTATCCGGAGACGCCGTTGGGGACACCATGTTTTATGGGCGAGGCGCCGGAGAAATGCCTACAGCCAGCGCGGTAACGGCTGATATAATGGATGCGGCCCGGGATCTGCTGCGTAATGTACAGGGCATTATATCTTGCACTTGTTTTGAAGAAAAACCGGTTAAAAGCATGCAGGAAGTGGCCTGTAAATATTACGTGCGTTTACAGGTAGCCGACAAACCGGGTGTGCTGGCTTCCATCGCCTATGCTTTTGGTGACAAAGATGTCAGCCTGGCCTCGGTACTACAAAAACAGACAGACCTGGCCACCGCCGAAATTGTAGTGGTTACCCATACCGTAAGGGAAGGAAATATGCAAGATGCACTGAAGATTATTAATCATCTTTCCTCGGTAAGTGCGGTTTCCAATGTAATTCGTGTAGAAGGTGAATAACCCATTGATAAGAGTACAGGTTCCCGCCACCTCTGCCAACCTGGGACCAGGTTTTGACTGCCTGGGCATAGCTCTGGAGCTTTATAACAGTGTGGAGTTTAGTGCCACCCCCAAAGGAATTTTTATTGAAGTCGAGGGGGAAGGAGCAGATGGGCTTCCAAGGGATGAAAGCAACCTGGTCTACCGGGCAGCCAGGCTGGTTTTTGAACGCCAAGGGTTTAAGCCGCCGGGCCTGCGCATCAGGTTGGTTAACGGTATACCCCCGGGCCGGGGCCTGGGCAGTAGTGCCGCAGCTGTTATCGGCGGCATTATCGCGGCAGATGCTATGTCCGGTGCCGGGCTTAGCCAAAGGGAAATCCTTAACCTGGCCTGTTCACTGGAAGGGCACCCGGATAACGTAGCACCGGCATTGCTGGGCGGTCTGGTTATTTATACCGCCGTTGACGGAGACATAACCTGGTTTAAGGTTAATCTACCGCCAGGTCTTAAAGCCGTGGTGGCCATACCTGACTTTGCCTTGAATACCAGGGATTCCCGGGAATCCCTGCCGCAATTGGTAACCATGCGGGATGCAGTATATAACCTCGGCCGGGTGGCGCTGCTGGTAGCGGCATTGCAAAAAGGCGACCTGACCGTACTGGGCACCGCCATGGATGACAGGTTGCATCAACCGTTCCGGGCCGGTGCTATAACAGGCTTTAAAAAAGTTATTTCCGCAGCCCGTCTGGCCGGTGCCCGGGGTGTGGCGTTAAGCGGAGCCGGGCCTTCCATAATAGCGCTAGCGGATAAAAACTTTAAACTGATTGCCGATGTAATGAGAGACACCTTCAGGGAAAGCGGCGTCAATGCCCGTTCCCTGGTTCTAACACCCAGTCCGGTGGGTGCAAGGTCGCTGAAGATAATGTAGATAAGTGAAACGGGAGTGGTAGCAATGTTGATTGTCCAAAAGTACGGCGGCACATCCGTGGGTGATGCAGGCCGCATAAAAAACGTGGCCAGGCGGGTGGTCAACAAGTATCGTGAGGGGCATCAAATGATGGTCGTGGTATCAGCTATGGGCGATACCACCGATGATCTGATTAAGCTGGCCCGGGAGATCACCAACAACCCGTCCCCCCGGGAAATGGACATGCTCATGTCCACCGGTGAACAGGTATCTATTGCCCTGCTGGCTATTGCTATCAAGAGTTTGGGACCTGACGTGGTCTCCCTTACCGGCCCCCAGGCGGGGATTAAAACTGAGAGCATACATTCCAGGGCACGGATTACTGATATCGACAACTCCAGGTTAATTGCCGAGCTTGAGGCAGGTAAAATAATAGTGGTGGCCGGTTTCCAGGGACTTTGTGACAGCGGCGACATTACCACCCTGGGCCGGGGTGGATCAGACACCACCGCGGTGGCGCTGGCTGCAGCAGTGAAGGCCGACATGTGTGAGATATATACCGACGTGGACGGCGTATACACCACGGATCCGCGAGTGGTACCCGACGCCCGCAAGCTAGATTCCATTACCTATGACGAAATGTTGGAACTGGCCCATCTGGGAGCGGCGGTACTGCATCCCAGAGCAGTGGAATGCGCCAAAATTTACAATATCCCGCTGCATGTACGGTGCAGTTTTAACGATAATCCCGGAACCATTGTCAAGGAGGAATGCGATATGGAAAAAAACCTGATTGTCACCGGTGTCACCTGCAACAAAAACGTGGCTAAATTAGGCATTTTTGGTGTACCGGATCAACCCGGCGTGGCCTATATGGTATTTAAAATGTTGGCCGACCGTAATATTAGCGTGGATATGATCGTGCAAAGTTCCATGCGTGACGGCGTAAATGATATTTCTTTTACCGTCAGCCAGGACGAACTACGCAAATCCCTGGAAACTATAGAAGAAATTATTAAAGTGGTGGGAGCCACCGGTTATACGCATAATGCCCATGTAGCCATGGTTTCCGTGGTGGGTGCGGGCATGAACGGCAACCCCGGGGTGGCCGCCATGACTTTTGGCGCGCTGGCCGACGAAGAGATTAATATCGATATGATCTCCACCTCCGACATCAAAATTTCCTGCATCATCAAGAACGGTGAAGCTGAAAAAGCCATGAACGTACTGCACCGTAGATTTGCCCTGGCCGAAGCAACCAATTGCAACTGCTGCGCATAAGTCAGGAGTCAGTAGTCAGGAGTCAGAATTAGAAAACCGACGAAAACATAGGATCATGTGGGGATATGGCTTGTGAAATATTTGGAGGTTTGTGATGAAGTATATTGTGCTGGTGGGGGACGGCATGGCCGATGATCCCCGCCCGGAACTGGACAATAAGACACCACTGCAGTTTGCCCGTACCCCGAACATGGACATCCTGGTCTCCCGGGGGGAAACCGGCCTGGTTAAAACCGTGCCGGAAGGCTACCCCCCGGGCAGTGACGTGGCCAACTTATCGGTTATGGGCTACGCGCCGCAGCAGTACTATACCGGTCGCTCACCCCTGGAGGCTGTAAGCATGGGGGTTAATTTAGCGGTCGACGACGTAGCTTTTCGCTGTAATCTGGTTACCCTTTCAGATGATACCGTGTATTCAGACAAACAAATGATCGATTATAGTGCCGGGGAGATAACCAGCGAGGAAGCCCGAGAGCTAATTTTGGCGGTCGAATCGCTTTTTGGCGGCGGCGACAAACATTTTTACCCGGGCATCAGCTACCGCCACCTGATGGTATGGAGCGATGGCCCGGAGCATCCCGAGCTAACCCCGCCCCACGACATCTCCGGCCGGCAGGTGACCGAATACCTGCCCCGTGGCAAGGGCGGCGAAGCACTGCTGGATTTAATGCGGCAGAGTAACAACATGCTAAACAACCATCCCGTTAACCTGGCCCGGCGGGCTAAAAAACAAAATCCGGCCAACTCGATTTGGTTATGGGGCCAGGGTAAAAAGCCGGCCCTGCCTCTTTTTAAGGATTTATACGGGCTGGAAGGGGCGGTGGTTTCTGCCGTTGACCTACTTATGGGCATCGGCATCTGTGCCGGCCTGGAAGTGCTAAAAGTACCGGGTGCCACCGGTAACATCCACACCAATTTCCACGGCAAGGCCCAAGCCGCTCTGGAAGCGCTGCAGAGGCGAGCTGATTTTATATACTTACATGTAGAAGCCCCGGATGAAGCAGGTCATCAAGGAGATACTGAAACCAAAGTCCGGGCCATTGAGGAAATAGACCGCCAGGTACTGGGAACTCTGCTGGAGGGATTGGACGACATTGGCGATTACAAAATTCTACTGCTGCCGGATCACCCTACACCTTTAAATATTCGAACCCATACATCCGAACCGGTACCCTACGCCATCATGAGCAGCACGGACAATGCTGCATCCGGCATTGGGTACAGCGAAGCAGACGCTGCATCTACTGGCATACATGTTCCCGACGGACCGGCACTGATGCGCAAATTTTTAGGGATGTAAAAACAAGGAGGGGCATTCTATGTCTAAAAGTTTCAGCCGCACACGCCCAACATTTAATCAGTTTAGGGACTGGTTTTTGGAAGCGGTGGACCGGCACTCCCCGGGTAACGCTAACAATCCTTTGGCTCAATGGCACAGCGTGGGTGAAGAAGCCCTGCGACAGGAAATAATCAGCTCATTTCTGGATGATCTGGAGATGAAATTCGGCTTCCGCCCACTGCTTAAAGGCGAGCTGCATAAACTTGACTGCCCTCTGGAAAGCGTGGCCAATCGCATTTTCCATGTTTTTTCAACCATGTTTCTGGTGGAGCATATCAACGCTAAAATGTACGGACGGTCGGTAAAAAGAGAACACTAAAAACCTGACATAATTTACTCCTTGGTTATTTAATCGGCAGGCTTGTATAATAAAGCCGACAACTTAAGACCAGGGAGGTAATGTTTTTGGACATCAGGGGTAAAATCACCAAAGGTAAGCTAGTTTTTTTGTTCTTGATCATGGCGCTAGTAGTGCTACCAGGTATAGCGATGGGCCAGGTACATTCGGTAAGCAAGGGAGATACTATACATAAAATAGCAGGCAGTTACAATGTCAGCCAGTTCGCCCTGCGCTATACCAACAATGTATGGACCGACAGTATCTATCCAGGCCAAAACCTGACCATACCACAGAGATACACTGTGCAAAAAGGGGACACCCTGTTCCTGATTGGCAAAAAGTTTGGTGTGGATTACAACCGCATAAAGGCTGCCAGCAACCTCAAAGTCAACTCCATAAACCCGGGCCAAACTCTTTATGTACCTATTGGGCGGGCAGTCAACACCACCAGCAGGGGTAGTTTTAACTGGGCTGAAATCGATGCGCTGGCTCGGATCATCACCGCCGAGGCCGCTTCGGAATCCTATATCACCCAGGTAGCGGTTGGAGCCGTTGTCCTGAACCGGGTAGATAGCCCGCTGTTCCCCAATACCATCCGCGGAGTTGTATACCAAGTTGACTCCGGCGGGAAGTACCAGTTCGAGCCAGTACTCAACGGCTGGATCAACAGGCCGGCCAACGAGACCGCCAAAAAAGCAGCCAAGGACGCACTTAACGGCTGGGATCCCTCAAACGGCGCTTTGTACTTCTGGGAACACTGGATAACCAATAAATATCTAAAAGCCCGGCCGGTAAGCGTAAAATTAGACGCATTTACCTTTACTTATTAATCCTATAAATTAATAAAAAGCATGGCAAATAGACAAAACCGCCCCCGGGCGGTTTTTTTGTGTCTGCAGGCACTTTCATTGCTGACCTTAAATATGCCAAAGGATACTCTTTCCTGAAGTGCAAAAAATCATTACAATATAAGAATGTATTCTCTATGAAGATTGTTATAAGGGCGGATTAGCTGCAGGGAGTTTTTAGATATGAAATGGCGAATTAAATTACTCAGTTTTTTTTACCTGGCATCCATTGGTATCATTCTGCCCTTTTTGCCCCTGCTGTTTCAGTCCCGGGGGCTTACCAACGGTCAAATCGGCATGTTGATGGCCATCGGCCCGCTGGTTTCCATGCTGGTGCAATCCCCCTGGGGTTACCTGAGCGATCGGCTGCGCACAGTAAAAAAAGTGGTGATGTTCCAAATCATGATGGCTTTTTTATTGAGTTTTTTGCTATTTAGCCTGGATTCTTTTTACCTGCTTTTACCGGCGGCATTTCTGTTTTTTGCCTTCGCCTGGCCACCCTTGCCGCTTATTGACTGTCTAACCCTGGCCATTGCCAGGGAAAAAGGCGGTAGTTTCGGCAGTTACCGCCTTTGGGGATCGCTGGGGTTTGCCGTTACCGCGCTGGTGGCCGGCTCAGTGCTGGCTGTAGTGGGTATCGAAAGAGTGGATCGTATTTACCAGGGGTTGCTGCTGCTTGCTTTGCTATTTGCAGCTCTGGCCCAGGATGCCCCGCAGGCGGCCCAACCGGTCGGTTTTGACCAGCTCAAAAAACTGGTTACCCGCAAGGAAGTGCTGCTGTTCCTGCTTTTAATCGCCCTGCTCAATACAACCAACAAGGTCAACGACGCTTTCATGGGTATTTTTATGCGCGGGATTGGTGGTTCAGAGGCCGATGTTGGTTTGGCCTGGACCATCGGGCCCCTTAGTGAGGTGCCGGTATTTGCCTTTTCATTTTTATTTTTGGTCAGGTTTAATGAACTGACTTTACTGGCGCTGGCAGCGGCAATATATTCTTTACGTTGGTTTTTATTTTCCATTACCACTGACCCCGCGCTGGTGACGGCAATTCAGGTCATGCACGGGCTGTCATTTGGTTTATTTTACGTTTCGGCGGTTTCCTATATCGGTAAAATTGTGCCCCAACACTTGCGGGCCAGCGGGCAAGGACTGCTTTCCACATTCTCGGGAGGTGTGGCTGGTATCATGGGTTCACTGCTGGGCGGGTACATCATGGATGGCTTTGGCGCCCGTTTCCTGTATACTTCCTGTTCAATACTGGCCCTGGTATCGGTGGTCGCATTTTTGGTTTTATCCCAAAGCCAGGCCCGTAAAACAGCCCAAGTTGGGGACAGTCCCTAACGCATAGGTCATGTACTATAATTTACATGATTAGATATTATTATTGTTTAATCATTAAACCGTTAATCGTTAAATAGTTTATCAATAAACTGCATTATATCTACCGGTCTGATGATGCCTACAACCTCCGAATGTTCATTGAGCACGGGCAGTATAGTGACCCGGTGTTTTAAAATCATATCTGCGGCTTTTACCGGGTGATCGGACTCCTGAACTGAAATGTTTACCAGCGGGTGAATGCATTGATCGAGGGTGGTATGTTTAATTAGCTGCGCCTTAGTATATATGGCCATCCAGTCACTTAATTCGGGAATTAAATCGTTAATGCATTCAAAGACGTTGCGCATGGTTAAAAAACCAGCCAGTCTGCCGCTTTCATCCAACACGATAACCCAACGGTAGCCTTTTTCTTTGGCCATGTTACTCATTATTTTAACGGCTTGACCCAGGGTTTTGTTGATGCTAATGGTGGGATAATCAGACATTGAAATCATAAAATCCTTTATTTTTGCTTCACTAGGCATTATAATGACCTCCTCCGTAAGCAGTTTTATTACTTATCTTAGTAATATACTCAAATCTCTTAATCGGCAATACTTGGGAGCCCTGATAACAGAATTTACACTTGAAAGGTCTTTTTTGCACGTTGCTTATTTCACATAATAACGATGTAATATTAGGTATGGTCTCCTGAAAAAGTCTTGGTAAGGGGTTTGGTGTTAATCTCCGGGTAACCCTCCGATTAACACCAAACCCCAGTTATGCTTATTTTTTCAGGGGGTAATAAAAAACGACCCGCTCCAGTTCTTAAGCAGGTCGGATATCTTGGCATCAAGTCTCGCACCAATACTATTTTAGGTAGCGTACCACGAAGCCGGGTTACACTTTAATCAACCGGTACTCCCTGGTGCCCAGGCCTATTTCTTCCCCGTAAGCCAACTGCACCGACCAGTCGATGTTTTTGTGCAGCGCCCCGAATTTGTCCTGGATATCCGGGGATTCTCCCAGGCGGGAACCTGGTAGTACTTTTTCTCCGTTCACCAGGTCGATACAGGCCTGATCCAGGGCCACCGGATCCCGGGAAGCCAGGATACCGATATCCCGTACCACCGGGGCGTCGTTAAATGAGCAGCAGTCGCATTCGGGTGATACGTTCATGACAAATGAAATGTGTATCGCCTTATCGTGCTTGTTTTTTAATACACCTATAGCATATTCGACTATTTTTTCCTGCACCACATTGGGCCTGGATCTCCAGTTGATCCCGATAGCCCCCTCGGGACAGGTAACCGTGCACTCGCCGCAGCCCCAGCAGACCTGTTCGTCGATGAAGGCGCGCTCTTCAACGCTGATGGCTCCGGCCGGGCACCAGTCTGAACACATGCCACAGGCCAGGCATTTTTCTTCTTTGACCTTTGGCAGTACGTCCGAGTGCATCATCTGTTTACCGCTGCGGCTGCCCAGTCCCATGCCGATGTTTTTTAACACCCCGCCAAATCCGGTTAGTTCGTGACCCTTGAAATGGGTTATCGAAACCAATGCACCGGCATGGACGGCAGCGCTGCCGATTTTGACATCTTTAAAATGCTTACCTTCAATGGGCACATTAATGTAATCTTTACCGCTAAGCCCATCGGCAATGACCAGCGGAGCGCCCACCACTGCAAAATCGAAACCGTTTAATACGGCCGTTTCCAAATGGTCTACGGCATTAGCCCTGGAGCCCACGTACAGGGTGTTGGCATCGGTAAGAAACGGTTTACCGCCTGCCGCCCTGACTTTGTCTACGATTAACCGCACGAACTGGGGCCTGACATAAGCCAGATTACCCTTTTCGCCAAAGTGTATTTTGAGAGCCACCAGGTCATTCTTTTTTACAACATCTTTAAGGCCAACTTGTTCACAAAGCCGGGACAGCTTGTCCAGCAGGTTTTCCTTGCTGCTTGTACGCAGGTCGGTAAAATAGACTTCTGCCATTAAAACCACTCCTTTATGGTACTAATTCACCATTATTATGTTATCATCACTACAGCCGCCAGGACAACCTATATTGACACCTGTTACCGCATCTTGTTATAATAACCCAGATTTTGACGAGGGGGAATTAAATTGCATCAGGGCGTAGAAAGAGTTTTAATCTCGAGAGCAGACATAGACAAAAAAGTAAACGAGATGGCTCTGGCCATTTCCGAGGAGTATCACGGCAAGAACCTGTTAATTGTCGGGATCCTAAAAGGGGCCATGATTTTCATGGCCGACTTGGTACGGGCCATATCCATAGACGTACAGTTTGACTTTATGGCGGTATCCAGCTACGGTTCATCCAGCAAATCCACAGGCGTGGTGCGCATAATAAAAGACCTGGATCAAAACATTCAGGGCCGTCACATCCTGGTGGTTGAGGATATTGTGGACACCGGACTGACCCTTAATTACCTGCTGGACATCCTGAAGGCGCGTGAACCGGCCAGTGTGCGCATTTGTGCGCTGCTGGATAAACCGTCTCGCCGGGAAGTAAAAGTGCCGGTTGATTTCAACGGTTTTTCTATCCCGGACGAATTTGTGGTGGGCTACGGGCTGGATTACAATGAAATGTACCGCAACCTGCCGGAGATTTATGTGTTGAAACAGGAAGTATATAAAATAACCAAGTAGACCCCAGGCCGCTAACGCGGCACCATTAGAGGATGAAAATCTAGGATTGTCATTCTGAACGCAGTGAAGAATCTAGATCCTTCGCTAACGCTCAGGATGACAACAAAAGCTCACCCTCTGATGTTGGTTTTTTCAATGGTGCTCACAAATTAAGGAGGAAACAGCCCATGATTGTCCCGGAACAGGAATTAGTTATCGTGGTGGACTTCGGCGGCCAGTACAGCCAGCTGATTGCCCGCCGCATCCGCGAACACAACGTGTTTTGTGAGATGCTTGCTTACAACACTCCACTGGACGAAATTAAAAGCAAAAAGCCCCGGGCCTTGATTTTTTCCGGGGGTCCGTCAAGTGTTTACCAGGAAGGGGCGCCACGCATCGATCCGGCCATTTACGACCTGGGCATTCCTGTGCTGGGCATTTGCTACGGTATGCAGTTAATGGCTTTCCAACTAGGCGGTGAAGTGAACGGGGCAATGATGCGTGAATACGGCAAAACCGAAATTGAGGTGTTGCCTCAGAGCGGGCTACTAGAATGCATGAGTGAGAAAGACCTGTGTTGGATGAGTCATGGTGACCGGGTGGAAGCACCACCGCCGGGATTCAAAGTGCTGGCTCGCACCGAGAAGGCACCGGTGGCCGCCATGTTTGAACCCGGGCGCAATTTATATGCGGTGCAATTTCACCCCGAGGTAGTGCACACTCCCCGGGGACAAGATATTTTGCGTTACTTCCTGTTCAACATTTGCGGCTGTTCCGGAAGCTGGACCATGGATTCCTTCATCGAACAAACCGTGGCTGAGGTTCGGGCCAAGGTAGGTGACCGGCGAGTACTATGCGCGTTAAGCGGCGGCGTAGATTCATCAGTGGCGGCAGTGCTGATCCACCGGGCCATCGGTGACCAATTGACTTGCGTATTTGTTAACCACGGGCTGCTGCGTAAGGACGAAGCTGAAACAGTGCAGGAACTATTCCGAGGTAAATTCAACATTAATTTGGTCTACGTCGATGCCTCTAAGCGGTTTCTGACCAGGTTACAGGGTGTTACCGACCCGGAACGTAAACGTAAAATAATCGGCGAAGAATTTATCCGGGTCTTTGAGGAAGAGGCGGCCAAGGTGGGAGAAATTGATTATTTAGTCCAGGGTACCCTGTACCCCGACGTGGTGGAAAGCGGTACCGCCACCGCAGCAGTAATTAAATCGCACCATAACGTGGGCGGGCTGCCGGAAAACATGCGTCTTTCTTTAATTGAACCTTTGCGCTGGCTGTTCAAAGATGAGGTGCGGCGGGTTGGTGAAGAATTAGGTATGCCCGATAATATAGTGTGGCGCCAACCCTTCCCCGGCCCCGGCCTGGCAGTACGCATCCTGGGCGAGGTAACGCCTGATAAGGTAGCCTTACTTCAGGAGGCTGACGCCATTGTCACCGGTGAAATTGCCCGGGCGGGATTGGATCGGGAGATCTGGCAGTATTTCGCGGTACTGCCCGGCTTGTACAGCGTAGGGGTAATGGGCGACGAACGTACTTACGCTCACACAGTGAGCATCCGGGCGGTATATTCCCATGACGGCATGACCGCTGACTGGGCTAAAATACCTTACGACGTGCTGGAGCGTATCTCGGGCCGCATCGTCAGCGAAAACAAGGAAATTAACCGGGTGGTCTATGACATTACCTCCAAACCCCCGGCGACCATTGAGTGGGAATAAAAGTATAATCCAAAATTTACCCCTTTTTTTCTTGACTAATCTAACGAGCTTATTTATTATTAATGTGGAAATATGTTTTTTTAAATAACAATTACGAGAGAAAGTGTACCTAGGGTTCCACGCCGGCTTACCGGCGGCTCGGTCCAAGCGGTACAGGCAGCGCAGCAACAGCGCGGCTACACCGGTCGGGATAAAAGCCCAGGCGGGTAGGTTTCCTCAAACAGAGCCTACTGCCTGGGTTTTACTATTTTTTTAACCGGATTATATTAACTTTGCAACAGATTAATACTAAAGCGTGTTATTACTGGTTGCCCGGTTCAGAATAATGATATTGATATTCTAAATTAATCATTATTTGTTACAAGGAGGACTTATGACGAACAGACCATTGGTGGGGATTGTTATGGGCAGCGATTCTGATCTGCCTGTTATGAAAAATGCGGCCGCAGTACTGGACGAGCTGGGTATTCCCTGGGAAATAGTTATTTCATCAGCCCACCGGGCTCCGGAAAAAACCGCAGTCTATGCCCGTGATGCGGCATCCCGGGGTCTGCAAGTAATCATCGCCGGGGCCGGTGGGGCGGCCCACCTGGCCGGAGTAATTGCCGGACATGCGCCGCTACCGGTGATTGGTGTACCCATTGCCTCAGGCGCCATGCAGGGCGTGGACGCCCTGTACGCCACGGTGCAGATGCCCCCGGGGATCCCGGTGGCCACGGTTGCCATTAACGGGGCCAGAAACGCCGGCATTTTGGCGGCCCAAATTATCGGGGCCGGCCAGCCGGATATAAGGGCCAGAATTGTTTCTTTTAAGGAACAAATGGCCCGGCAGGTGGATAATAAGTCGCAAAAACTGCAGGAACTGGGCATTGCCGGTTACCTGGAGCAAATGGGGGGGAAATAAAAATTGATTGACCGTTACACATTACCAGAAATGAAGGCGATTTGGTCTCAGGAAAACAAATACCGCAAATGGCTGGATGTAGAAATATGCGCTTGCGAGGCCCTAGCCGAAAAAGGTATTGTCCCGGCTGACGCACTGCGGGAAATTAAGGCCAAGGCCAATTTTACAGTGACGCGGATTGATGAAATTGAGGCTGTCACCAACCACGACGTGATTGCCTTTTTAACCTGTGTGGCCGAATATGTCGGCGACTCAGCCAAATACATACACCTTGGGCTCACCTCTTCGGATGTGCTGGACACCGCCCTGGCTGTGCAGATTAAGGAAGCCGGCGAACAGATCTTGCGCCGGATGAAAGAATTGCGACTGGCGCTGCTGGAAAAAGCCGTGGCCCACCGCAATACGATTATGATTGGGCGCACCCACGGCATCCACGCCGAGCCCACCACCTTCGGGCTGAAGATGCTGCTCTGGGTGGCGGAAACGGAACGAAACATCAAGCGGATGGAAAGCGCGGTGGCAACCGTCAGTGCAGGTAAAATTTCCGGTGCTGTGGGCACTTACGCTAATATTGACCCCTTTGTGGAGGCATATGTATGCCGTAAACTGGGCCTCGAGCCCGCCCGGGTATCCACCCAGGTGCTGCAGCGGGACAGGCATGCTGAATTCATGACTACCCTGGCGGTAATCGGCAGTTCACTGGACAAGTTCGCCACGGAAATCAGAAGTCTGCAGCGCACCGATATTTTGGAAGCCGAAGAATTTTTCAAAAAAGGCCAAAAAGGCTCTTCAGCCATGCCTCACAAACGCAATCCCATTACCACGGAACGCATCAGCGGTCTGGCCCGCCTACTGCGGGGCAACGCCCTGGTGGCCATGGAAAACGTGCCCCTGTGGCACGAGCGGGATATATCCCACTCCTCGGTAGAAAGGGTGATTATTCCGGACAGCACCATTACCATGGATTACATGCTGTATAAATTTACCGATATCATGCAAAACCTGATAGTTTACCCGGAAAACATGCAAAAGAATTTGGACAAAACACATGGGCTGATTTTTTCCCAGCGGGCCCTGCTGGCCCTGGTAGACAAGGGCCAGTCAAGGGAAAATGCCTACGAACTGGTGCAGCGTAACGCCATGCGTTCCTGGAACGAGGGCGAGGATTTCAAACAGCTGCTGCTGCATGACAGCGAAATTACTGCGGTGCTGCCGGAAAACGAAATTGAAGCCCTTTTCGATAGCAGTTACCACCTGCAGTATGTAGATGAAATATACAAACGGTTCGGGTTATAAAAGATTATTTAGAAAGTCTTTCGCAGAACCACATCGGGCACCTCAATAAAAACCGGGGGGAAGTATTGTGCAAAAAAAAGAAATGTTGTACGAGGGTAAAGCCAAAAGGGTTTACCGTACTGATGATGAAAACCTATTTTGGGTGGACTACAAAGACGATGCCACTGCCTTGGACGGCCTTAAAAAGGGTACCATTACCGGCAAAGGTCCATTGAATAACAAAATTTCGGCTTATTTTTTCCGGTTGCTGGCCGAAAACGGCGTCGAGTCCCATTTCGTGGAAGAAAAATCCGACCGGGAAATGGTAGTCAAAGCGCTGCAAATAATCCTGGTAGAAGTGGTGGTACGCAATATCGCCGCCGGCAGTCTGTCCAAGCGCCTTGGTTTGGCTGAGGGCACTGTAATGCCGTCCACCGTTGTAGAGTACTATTATAAAAGCGACGAACTGCACGACCCGCTGATTAACGACGACCATATCAAGGTGTTGGAACTGGCTACCCCGGAACAAATGACGCGGATTAAAGAAATTGCCCTGAAGGTTAACGAAGTGCTACGCGCCCACCTGGCCGAACGTGAACTGGATTTAATCGACTTTAAACTGGAGTTTGGCTTGCACAACGGAGAACTAATGCTGGGCGACGAAATATCGCCCGACACTTGCCGTTTCTGGGACAAGAATACCAGGGAAAAACTTGATAAGGATCGTTTTCGCCAGGACCTGGGTAATGTGGAGGAAGCATACCAGGAGGTATACCGCCGGCTGACGGGGAAATAGTGCAATAGAAGTCAGGAGTCAGGAGTCAGTAGTCAGAATTCAGAATGAGGGAAAGGTTATCGTCTCTATTCTGACTCCTGACTTCTGACTACCTGAATACCTAAACATGGGGGAGATATATTATGGGAGGCTGCCGAACCAACTGCCCGGAAAAAATCAGCTTGCTGGACAGACCCAGGGAAGAATGCGGTGTATTTGGTATTTACGCCCCGGGGCACGATGTGGCCCAGCTTTCTTACTACGGGCTATACGCTCTGCAGCATCGTGGCCAGGAAAGCGCAGGCATTGCAGTAGCCGACGGCACCAAGATACAGTTGTATAAAGGCATGGGCTTGGTACCGGAAGTATTTTCAGGCAACCAGTTACAAAGCCTGCCAGGCTTTGCGGCCATTGGACACGTGCGTTATTCCACCACCGGTGCCAGCCATCCCGTAAACGCACAGCCACTGCTGTTCCGTTATTCCGGTGGCATGCTGGGCTTGGCCCACAACGGCAACATTACCAATGTCACCGAGTTACGCTCCCAGTTGTTGACCAACGGTTCGGTGTTTCAGTCATCCACCGACAGCGAGGTAATTGTCAACATTATTGCCCGTTCCGCCCAAAACAATCTGATGGACGGGCTGATTAAAAGCATGATCGATGTCCGGGGATCATACTCACTGGTAATCATTACTGAAAATCAGCTGCTGGCTATGCGTGACCCCCACGGATTCAGGCCGCTTTGCCTGGGCACCCTGGGTGATGGTGGTTACGTGGTGGCTTCCGAATCCTGCGCCTTGGATACTGTGGGAGCAACATTCCTGCGGGACGTCCAGCCCGGTGAAATTGTGGTCATCGACAAAAACGGCCTGGAATCGATCCAGATGTTTAAACCCCGTCATCGATCCCACTGTATTTTTGAATACATTTACTTTGCCCGTCCGGACAGCAAAATAGACGGCTTCAACGTGTATAAGGTCAGGCAGGAAATGGGCCGGGTACTAGCTGCTGAATATCCGGTGGACGCCGATATCGTGATTTCGGTGCCCGATTCCGGCACCACGGCAGCCCGGGGTTTCGCCGAAGCGGCAGGCATCCCTTTCGAAGAGGGCTTAATGAAAAACCGCTACATCGGCCGCACCTTTATCCAGCCCACCCAGGACATGCGTGAGCTGGGCGTAAGGCTAAAACTGAACCCGGTTCGGGAGGTGCTGAACGGCAAGCGGGTGGTTATGGTGGACGATTCCATCGTCCGGGGCACCACCAGCAACAAACTGGTCAATATGCTGCGGGACTGCGGGGTACGGGAAGTGCATATGTGCCTGAGTTCCCCACCGATCACCAATTCATGTTACTACGGCATCGACACTTCCAACAAAAAAGAGTTGATTGCAGCCCAAAAATCCCTGGATGAAATCCGCCGTTCCATCGGCGCTGACGGGCTGCATTATCTTTCCCTGGAAGGCCTGCTGGGTATTTTCGGCGAGACGCGGAATAATTTTTGTACCGCCTGCTTCGACGGTCACTACCCGGTGGAAGTGCCCCAGCCCAGGGACACTGGCAAATACAGTTTGGAATAAATGCGGAAACGGGGGAGACGCATGCCGGAAAAAAAACCGGTAACTTACGCGGAGGCGGGGGTCAACATAGACGCCGGCAACCGCGCCGTTAAATTGATGAAAAATTCGGTGGCCTCAACTTTCCGGCCCGGAGTGCTTACCGGGATCGGTGGGTTTGGAGGCCTGTTCGCCATTGACACCGCCAAGTACCGCCAGCCCGTGTTGGTATCCGGTACCGACGGGGTGGGCACCAAACTACGCATCGCATTTTTATTGGACAAACACGACACCATCGGTATTGACGCCGTGGCCATGTGCGTTAACGATATCTTGGCTCTGGGTGCAGAGCCGCTCTTTTTCCTGGATTACCTGGCCGTGGGTCGATTGGAACCCGAGAAGGTAGCCGACATCGTATCAGGCGTGGCTGAAGGCTGCCGCCAGGCAGGTTGCGCTCTTATCGGCGGGGAGACCGCCGAAATGCCCGACTTCTACGGGGATGGAGAGTATGATATTGCCGGCTTTGCTGTGGGAGTCGCCGAACGGGACAGGATTATTGACGGCGCGGCCATCACCCCCGGGGACGTGCTCATTGGCTTGCCTTCTTCGGGCCTGCACAGTAATGGTTATTCCCTGGCCCGGCGGGTGCTGCTGGATAACCCGGAGTACCCGGTGGATCAGGTGCACCCGGCACTGGGGCGCTCCGTAGCTGAAGAAATGCTGGAACCAACCAGGATTTATGTGCGTCCGGTGCTGGCTTTAACCGGGCAGTGCACCGTCAAGGGTATTGCTCACATTACCGGGGGCGGGCTGTCGGAAAACGTACCCCGCATGCTGCCGCCGGGCACCGCGGCCCAAATTGATACCGGTACCTGGAATAAACCGGCGGTGTTTGAATTAATCGCCCGGGAAGGACCGGTGGAAAAATCCGAAATGTACCGGGTATTTAACATGGGTATCGGCCTGGTGCTGGCGGTGGCAGAGAATGAAGCCGGGACGGCGCTGGAGCAACTTACGCGGCAGGGCGAAGACGCCCGGGTCATCGGCCGGGTGATTGCCGGTGCCGGTACCGTCCAGCTTGATTAAATAACACCAGCGGGGGGAAAGTATGAGCATATTAAACCTGGGCGTGCTGGCTTCGGGCCGGGGTTCCAATCTGCAATCCATCATGGACGCTTGCGCAGCGGGATTGATTCCGGCCCGAGTGGCTGTGGTGTTTAGCGATAACCCCGATGCCTATGCCCTGGAGAGGGCCCGCCTGGCTGGGATACCGGCGGTTCATGCCAGGGTCGGTGGTTTTGACACCAAAGAAGCATACGAGCGCAAGATCATCCAGGCTCTGAATGAAAACAAAGTCCATTTAGTTTGCCTGGCCGGCTACATGCGCCTGGTGGGAACGGAATTGCTGCAAGCCTTTCCGGGACGCATTATAAACATCCACCCGGCTCTGCTGCCCGCCTTTCCCGGGCTGCACGGTCAGGAACAAGCCTGGCACTATGGCGTAAAATACAGCGGTTGCACCGTGCACTTCGTGGACGAGGGCATGGACACCGGCCCCATCATCATCCAGGCGGTGGTGCCTGTTCTGGAAGATGATACGGCTGACCACCTGGCTGCGCGTATTTTAGAGCAGGAACACCGCATTTACCCTGAGGCCATTAAGCTGTATGCCACAGGTAAACTGGTGTTGGAAGGACGCCGGGTACGCGTTAAAGACTAAAATTGTTACATATTTCCTGCAACTTGCAACAAACTTAACTTGCAACACCTGGCACCAAAGCCTACCACCAAGGAGATGTTAAAAATGAAAAGAGCGCTGATTAGCGTGTCCGACAAGCGCGGCGTGGTGGAATTCGCCCGGGAGTTGCATCGCCTGGGTTATGAAATAGTTTCCACCGGCGGTACGGCCAAGACGCTGCGTGAAGCACAAGTGCCTGTCACTTACATAACAGACGTTACCGGTTGCCCCGAAATACTGGACGGCCGGGTAAAAACCCTGCACCCCCGGGTGCACGGGGGCATCTTGGCCATGCGCACCGATGAACACCTGGCTCAGCTTCGGGAACAGGATATCACCCCCATCGACCTGGTGGCGGTAAACCTGTATCCGTTTAGGGAGACAGTAGCCAAGGCCGGGGTAACCCTGGAAGAAGCCATAGAAAATATTGATATCGGCGGCCCGGCTATGGTTCGGGCAGCGGCCAAAAATCACCGCTACGTACTGGTGGTAGTGAACCCGCAGCGTTACAGTGAAGTCATCGAAACCCTGGATAAGGATGCGGTAACCGAGGAGTTCCGCCTGGCACTGTCCCGGGAGGCCTTTGCTCATACTGCGGCATACGACGGGGCTATTTCAGGCTACCTGTCCGGGCTAAAAGAGCCAACCGCAACCGGTGAATTTGCGCCGCTGTGGCAGAAGCAGTATGAACTGGTTCAAACCCTGCGTTACGGCGAGAATCCTCACCAGCAGGCGGCCTTTTACCGTGACCCCGGTGTTACTGGTGCCTGTGCGGGCGGCGCCCGGCAACTGCACGGTAAAGAACTTTCCTATAACAACATTCTGGATCTGAATGCGGCATTCGAAGCCGTTAAGGAATTCAATACTACCGCAGTGGTGATCGTCAAGCATAACAACCCCTGCGGCGTTGCCTGCGCCCCCAGGCTTGTTGACGCGTACATCGGCGCTTATGAAGGCGACCCGGTATCCGCCTATGGCGGCATTGTGGCCAGTAACACCAAGGTAGATGTGGCCACCGCCGAGGAAATGAACAAAATATTTATCGAGGCCATTATCGCTCCGGGTTACGACGATGATGCGCTGGCTAGATTGAAGCAAAAGAAAGATCTGCGGATTATGCAAACCGAGCCCATAGAGGCGGTGTCCACCGATCGTGCTAATCTGCGCAAAGTTAATGGTGGTCTGCTGGTGCAAGGCTTGGATCTGGGCGTAGTAGACAGTGAGAAATTAAAAACGGTAACTGAACGCGAGCCTTCCAGTGCCGAAATGGATGATCTGCTTTTCGCCATGGCGGTGTGTAAGCATGTCAAGTCCAATGCTATTGTAGTAGCTAAAAACAAAAAAGTGTTGGGTGTAGGAGCGGGCCAGATGAACCGGGTGACCTCAGCCCGGATAGCACTGACCCACGCCGGCGAAGCGGCCCGTGGTGCCGTACTGGCTTCGGATGCTTTCTTCCCCTTCCCGGATACCCTGGAAGAAGCCGTCAAGGCCGGTGTTACAGCGGCCATCCAACCCGGCGGTTCAATGCGGGACGACGAATCAGTGACTGTTGCCGATGCTAGCGGTATGGCGATGGTGTTTACCGGCATGCGTCATTTTAGGCATTAAGATATAGACACGCAAAAATAAAAGATTAAAAAATCATGGGAGGGAATACCCGTGAAAGTATTAATTGTAGGCGGAGGCGGGCGTGAACATGCCCTGGCCTGGAAATTTAGCCTTAGCCCCCGGGTAAAAAAAATATTCTGCGCCCCGGGCAACGCCGGGATTGCCGCGCTAGCGGAATGTGTGAACATCCAATCCGATAACGTACCTGCTATCCTGGACTTGGTGCGGAGCGAAAAAATTGACCTGACCGTAGTGGGGCCCGAGGCGCCGCTGGTGGCAGGCCTGGTTGATGCCCTGGAGCATGAGGGCTACCCGGTCTTCGGCCCCCGCAGGAAAGCGGCGGAAATAGAAGGCAGTAAAGTACTGGCCAAAGAGATTATGCTTAAGTACGACATCCCCACTGCCTGGTATGGTGTATTTGACAACGCTGAACAAGCGGCCAGTTATATCAAAAAAATAGGCGGCCCCTGTGTGGTAAAAGCAGATGGCCTGGCCGCCGGCAAAGGTGTCATTGTGGCCGAGGACGTGGATACCGCGCTGGCATCAGTAGATTTGATCATGAAACAGCGAGCATTCGGCGCCGCCGGTGACCGGATTATTGTTGAAGAATGCCTGCGAGGCGAGGAAGCCAGCATACTGGCTTTTACTGACGGGGAACATGTCATCCCGATGCTGCCGGCCCAGGATCACAAACGGGTTTACGACGATGACCGGGGGCCGAACACAGGCGGCATGGGAGCTTATGCACCAGCGCCGGTAATGACCGCAGCGCTGCAAAAAGAAGCCCTGGAAAAAATATTAATTCCCACGGTGCGCGGCATGGCGGCAGAAGGCCGCCCGTACCGCGGCATACTCTACGCCGGGCTGATGATTACCGACCGGGGGCCTTACGTTCTGGAGTATAACGCCCGTTTCGGCGACCCTGAGGCCCAGCCCATCCTAATGATGCTGGAATCCGACCTGGCTGATGTTTTAGAAGCATTACTGGCGGGTGAACTAAACCAGGTGGATTTGCGCTGGAACAGCGGCGCCTCGGTTTGCGTGGTGCTATCCTCGGGCGGCTACCCCGGCAATTACCGTAAAGGCGACATCATTACCGGTCTGCATGACATGCCCGAAAACGTGATGGCTTTTCACGCCGGTACAGGTCTAAAGGGTAACCAGGTAGTCACCGCCGGCGGGCGGGTGCTGGGCATCACCGCCCTGGCCGAAAACATACCCGCCGCCATTAATCTGGCGTACCAGGGAGTGTCCAAGGTACATTATGAAGGCATGCATTACCGCAAGGACATTGGTAAAAAAGCTTTAAAGTGAGCCATTTTCGGAGCGATGTCACCGAATTCGCCCAACTACACCAACATCCGTAGGGGCACCCAAAACAGCCATCGCAGGCGATCCGGTGATATCTGGAGCGAACGGTGCACCTGGATGCGTTGATTAGCCCGTCATAGCCCCGAATTCATGACTGCTTAGGGCGTAGCCAAACGGTTAAGCAGTTTATGCCATGCGGTGTCAATAATCCGCTCCGACCACAACAATAAGAATTGCAAGAGAGAGCGGAACGATATCACCGGATCGCCCCACTACAACAACATTAAAAGTATTTTTTTCACGGGTACTATATTGCTTAAAAAGCTCCTTCGCTACGCCCTAAGTAACAATTTTACCAAATTCGAATCTAAAAGAATCAACTCTCTCATTCTTTGGGAGAGTTGTCTTTTTCATATTAACACTTTGCTTAATTAAAGGATTTTGAAAGGATTTGCAATCCCGTTGTCGAATTACAGGAGATGATAAATGAAATAATACCCAAAGCAAGAAGGGAGCGGTACCGGCTATATTAATTGGGGGTGGAAACTTAAGTGGCATACAGCGGAAAACTGCGGGATCCGATGCTGGATCAGCTCTTCCAGGCCATTTTACATTTAAGCGATCTTGACGATTGCTACCAATTTTTTGAGGACGTCTGTACGGTGTCCGAAATCAAATCCATGGCCCAAAGGCTGGAAGTAGCCAGGATGTTGGAGGATAATTATACTTATGGAGAAATAGCCGCCCGTACCGGAGCCAGCACCGCAACTATCAGCAGGGTTAAAAGGTGCCTTCATTATGGAGCCGACGGGTATAAAACAGTGCTGAAAAGATTAAAAACAACCCCGGACAACAAATAATCTCCTAATTTGTATTATGCCTAAAGTCTATTTTTCGGACAGTTAAAAATTATTGACATGGCCCGGGCATTGCTTTAGTATTTTATTGTATCATTACTTTAACGTAGTAAAGGGGGTTAAAAATGATCCCGATTATCAAGCCGGGAGAGGAACGTTTTTCCACCCTGCTGCAAGGAAGAACTTTTGACCTGGAGAAGGTTGAAACAACAGTTGCAGCCATCGTCAACGCTGTTAAAATAGGCGGGGACGAGGAGTTATGCGCCACTACCGCCCGTTTTGACGGCATTGAAATAGAACCGCCCCGCCTGCCTGTAACCGCCGGTGAAATTAAGGATGCCTATAGCCAGGTAAGCGAAGATTTTTTAAACGCCTTGCGCTTGGCCGCCGAGAATATCTATCGTTATCACCGTCGCCAACTAAAAAATTCCTGGTTCGACCCCCAGCCTAACGGCACGGTATTAGGGCAGCTTATCACCCCCCTGCAAAGAGTGGGCATTTACGTGCCCGGCGGAAAGGCTTCTTACCCATCATCAGTATTAATGAATGCTATCCCGGCGGCAGTGGCCGGTGTGCCGGAGATAGTTATGGTCACCCCCCCCGGTAAGGATGGTTTGGTAAATCCCTGCACCCTGGTAGCAGCGGCCGAATCAGGGGTCACGGAAATCTACCGGGTGGGCGGGGCTCAGGCAGTGGCCGCCCTGGCATACGGTACAGCCACTATTAAAAAGGTAGATAAAATAACCGGCCCCGGGAATATATACGTGACCGCTGCTAAACGCCAAGTTTACGGCGTTGTGGATATCGACATGCTGGCCGGGCCCAGTGAAGTGCTCATTGTGGCAGACGACACAGCCAGGCCTGATTTTGTCGCCGCAGACATGCTGGCCCAAGCCGAGCATGATGAGATGGCCTCAGCCATCCTGGTTACACCTGACCGGCAACTGGCCGAGAACGTCAGGCAGGAACTGGCAACCCAGCTGGCCGGGTTAAACCGTCAGGCGGTAGCAACCAAATCGATTGCCGATCATGGTTGTATTGTCTTGACGGCCGACCTGGAAGAAGCCTTTGCAGTGGCCAACCGCTTTGCTCCCGAGCACCTGGAACTTATGCTGGCGGAACCATACCGCTGGCTTGGCCGGGTGAGCGGTGCCGGGGCAGTCTTTCTGGGCCACTATTCACCGGAGGCGGTAGGGGATTATATAGCCGGTCCGAACCATGTACTACCTACCAGTGGTACGGCCAGGTTTTTTTCACCGCTTAATGTGGATACCTTTACTAAAAAGACCAGCCTAATTGATTATTCACCCCAGGCATTACAGCAGGACGGCAGGCATGCCGTGGTTCTTGCTGAAACTGAAGGCCTTGATGCACACGCCGGATCAATAAGAATCAGACTGGAAAACATGCTAGTTAAACAGAACAATACTCAATCAGGAAACGGTAACGGCAACCGTGTGCGCAGGTCAAATGACCAACCCGCCGAAAATTCATCCCTTAACAACCAGGGTTTGCGAGATTTACCGGGTATGCAATCATTAAAACCGAGTTTTGGCGACCTACATAAGGATACCAGGGCGCAAAAAACGAATCGAACCGGGCACGCCGGCGGCAGCAAACCCGAGGACACTAGCGACCTGGACGGAAAGGATGACTGTGATGAGCAGCAGCTTTAATGCCGAAATATTCGTCCGGGAGGAGATTAAGGGGTTAACACCTTACAATCCGGACGTTTACCCGGAATGTGTAAAATTGGACGCCAATGAAAACCCCTACCCATTCCCCAAGGACATCCAAGAAAGAATATGCAGGGCACTCGGCACGGAAACTTTCACCCGGTACCCGGACGCTATGGCCGGCAAACTAGTACATGAAATCTGCACCTGTTACGGACTTGACCCGAATCAGGTTATGTTGGGCAACGGTTCTGATGAACTGATTCAAAACTTAATGCTTACATTTGGGGCCGGCAACCGGGTGGTTATAGCGGTACCCACTTTTTCAATGTACGGAATTCATGCCCGGGTGGCCGGTGCAGAAATAGTCGAAGTGCCCAGAGACCGAAACTTCGACCTGGTGGTGAATGAAATTGTGCAGGCCGGAAGTGGTGCGGGGCTGGTGGTAATTTGTTCGCCCAACAATCCATCCGGTAATTCAGCCACCACCGAACAACTTATTGCCATACTGGAAGGCTGCTGCCACTGCCCGGTGGTGGTTGACCAGGCCTACCTGGAGTTCGGCGGTACAGATATGCAGCCTTTGTTGGCTGAATATGATAATCTGGTAATTTTACGCACGTTTTCCAAGGCCTTTGGCTTGGCCGGGCTGCGGGTGGGTTATTTGTTTGCCAATCCCGGTCTACTTAATTTCTTGTTTAAAGTTAAACAACCATTTAACCTGAACAATTTTTCTCAGGCTGCCGCCCGGGAGGTGCTACGTAATCGGGACTTATTTGCCTGGCAGGTGGCGCAAATAACCGGCGCAAAGGAAAAACTATACCAGGCGCTGCAAGACATGCCCGGTATACAAGTCTACCCGTCAGATACAAATTATCTGCTCTTTGCCACCAGCGCCCCGGCAAACGAGGTATATAAAGGTTTATTGCAGGAGAAGGTGCTGATTAGAAATTTTGGCGATCCGCTCCTGGCCCGTTACCTGCGGGTGACTGTCGGCACTCCGGAGGAAAACAAAATATTTTTACGTGCGTTAAGGAAGGTTATTGATACCCTGGGGGAGAAAAAAAATGATTGAGAAAAATTTCTCGCGCAAGTCCAACGTGCAACGCGTCACGGGTGAAACCGATATCCAGTTGAAACTTTGTGTGGACGGTAACGGCAGTGCAGTAATTAACACCGGTGTACCATTTATGAATCATATGCTGACGCTGTTTACCAGGCACGGTGGATTCAACCTGGAGCTTCACGCCACCGGTGACATTGATGTAGACGCTCATCACACCGTGGAAGATGTGGGAATCTGCCTGGGACAGGCTGTCCGGGAGGCGCTGGGCGATAAAAGCGGCATCGGGCGGTATGGTCACGTTATACTACCCATGGACGAGTCCCTGGTGCTGGTGGCCGTAGACATAAGCGGGCGCGGTTACCTGGCCTTTGAGGTGCCCATGCCCACAGCTAAAGTAGGCGCATTTGACACCGAACTGGTTGAAGAATTCATGCGCGCCCTGGCCGTTAACGCCGGGCTCACCCTGCACGTGAAACTTTTGGCCGGTAGTAACACCCATCATATTATAGAGGCTGTTTTTAAAGGCCTGGGTCGCGCCCTGCACTCGGCAGTAGAGATTATAGACCCCAGCCGGGGAGTGCCTTCCACAAAAGGAGTATTGTAAGTTTGTAAGGAGTCAGAATTCAATAGTCAGAATTCAGAATGTCCCAAGAATATGTTTGCATACCGCTAGTTTTTTTCTCATTCTGAGTCCGGAGAATTAGGTGTATTAGAGAAAGAGTGACCGGGGAAGAGGGAAATATTTGATTGCCATAATTGATTACGGTATGGGCAACCTGCGCAGCGTAGCTAAAGGTTTTGAAAAAATGGGCATTGATGCCCGGGTAACAGACAGTCCCAGAGTTGTGGATGACGCACCGGGAGTAGTATTACCAGGGGTGGGTGCTTTTTCTGATGCCATGAGTAATTTAAGAAAACTGGGCCTAGAGGAAGCAGTCCACCGGGCAGTAAAAAAAGGAAAGCCATTTCTGGGTATCTGCCTTGGATTGCAATTATTATTTGAATCCAGCGAAGAGTGGGGTACCTCGGAAGGACTGGGCGTATTTCCCGGGCGGGTTCGCAAACTGCCCCCTGGCTTGAAAGTGCCGCACATGGGTTGGAACACAATTAAGGTGCAAAACCCCTGTCCACTTTTCTCCGACCTACCGGAGAACGCCGCTTTCTATTTTGTTCATTCATATTACGTGGAACCTGCTGAACCGTCACTTGCGGCCTGCACCACCGATTACGGCATTGAGTTTACCTCGGTGGCAGCCAGGGATAATGTGTTCGGCATCCAGTTCCACCCGGAAAAAAGCAGTGCCCTAGGCCTGCGTATCTTGCAAAAATTTGGGGGGTTGGTAGAAAAATGTTAATCATCCCAGCTATCGACCTGCGGGCTGGTAAATGCGTCCGCTTGGTGGAAGGGAAACTGGACCGCGAAACTATCTATTCTGACGACCCGGCGGCAGTGGCCCACATTTGGGAAAACAGCGGGGCGCCGTTGCTGCACATCGTGGATTTGGACGGCGCTTTTGCCGGTTCACCCAGAAACCTTGATACCATCAGCAGCATTATCAGTTCGATTAGCATACCGGTTCAGGTGGGCGGTGGTATCCGTGACCTGGAAACGGTGGACAAGCTGCTGCAGATGGGTGTGGCCAGGGTTATCCTGGGTACCGTGGCTATTCAGAAACCTTTACTGGTTGCTGAGGCGGTGGAACGCTTCGGGGATCGGATCGTAGTGGGGATTGATGCCCGCGACGGTAAAGTGGCCATTGAAGGCTGGGGCCTTACAGCTGAAAAAGATGTCCAGGAACTGGCCTTGGAAGTAAGCCGGGTAGGGGTTTCTAGAGTTATTTTTACTGATATCTCCCGGGACGGCACCCTTAAAGGCCCCAACCTGGAGGCTGTAAAAAAACTGGCTTTGGCCTGTAAAATTAAAATTATTGCCTCAGGAGGAGTCTCCACCATCAAAGACATTGAGGCATTGAAAACACTGGAACCCCACGGTGTGGAAGGGGTTATTGTCGGCAAGGCTCTTTATGCCGGTACCGTTGATATTTTCGACGCCCTGGCGGTGGCGGAAGAAAAAAGATCTATATCATGTTAATGAAAAGGATTATCCCCTGTCTTGACGTCACCGGCGGCCGGGTGGTCAAAGGCACCAATTTCGTCAACCTGCGTGATGCCGGCGACCCGGTGGAACTGGCTGCTTTTTATGACCGTGCAGGGGCTGACGAACTTATCTTTCTTGATATAACAGCTTCGCATGAAGGGCGCAAAACTGTGCTGGACATGGTACGACGCACAGCTGAAGAAGTATTTATTCCTTATACCGTTGGCGGGGGTATTGGCACGCTGGAAGATATCCGGGCTATGCTTACCGCCGGGGCGGACAAGGTTTCCATCAATACTGCCGCGGTTAAAAACCCGCAGCTAATCACCGAAGCCTCAGCCCGGTTCGGCAGCCAGTGCATTGTGGTGGCCATTGATGCCCGCAGCACCGAGCCCGGCAAATGGGAAGTATACATACACGGTGGACGAACGCCCACCGGCATCGACGCGGTTTGGTGGGCCACGGAGATGGAAAGACTGGGAGCAGGCGAAATTATGCTTACCAGCATGGATCGGGACGGCACCCTGGACGGGTATGATATTCCTCTCACCAGTGTTATTTCCCGAGCCGTGCAAATCCCCGTCATCGCCTCGGGGGGCGTAGGTAATTTGGATCACATAGTCGAGGGCCTGACCGCTGGAGAAGCTGACGCCGCCCTGGCGGCATCCATATTCCACTTTGGTACTTACTCAATAGCCGAAACCAAGCAGTATTTAAGCAAGCATAACGTACCGGTAAGAATCTAAACCTTGGTGCCAGGTGTTGCAAGTTGGATTTGTTGCAAGTTGGCCAACTTGCAACAAATCCAACTTGCAACACCTGGCACCGGTCATGAGGTGTAATAAATGCAGATTAAACCAGAAGAATTAAAATACGATGCCAGCGGCCTGATACCGGCTATAGTACAGGACGTCGCCACTAAAGAAGTGTTGATGATGGCCTATATGAACTGTGAGGCGGTGGCCAAAACTCTGGCTACCGGGGAAACCTGGTTCTGGAGCCGCAGCAGGCAAAAGTTTTGGCACAAAGGTGAAACATCCGGTAACGTGCAAAAGGTGGTGGAGGTATATTTCGACTGTGACCGCGACACGCTTCTTTTGCTGGTGGAGCAAAAAGATGCGGCTTGTCACGAGGGTTATTTCACCTGCTTCCACTACGCGCTGGCGCCGGACGGAACTGTAACCATCAAAGGACAGCAGTTGTTTGACCCGGAAAAAGTTTACGGCCGGGAGTAAATTCAAAAACCACCGCAAGGTGGTCTTTTGTTGCAGTAGGATGCATTAATGCCCCTAAATTAAATATATCGTTGTCATCCTGAGCGCAAGCGAAGGATCTTATGATTCTTTAATTAACTTACGCTCAGGATGAAATAGAAAATAGTCTAACGTATAATGTCCCAATGTTCCCAATTTATGGAGGTTGGCATGGATTTAAATTCTTTAAATAAAGCACAACTTGAGGCGGTTACCTACGACAACGGCCCGATGCTGATCCTGGCCGGGGCAGGCAGTGGTAAAACCAGGGTACTGACCACCCGGATTGCCTACTTGTTAAAAGAAAAAGGGATTGACCCCTTCAATATACTGGCCATCACCTTTACCAATAAGGCGGCCCGGGAAATGCGGGAAAGGATTGCCGCTGCGGTGCCCGACCAGGCACGGGATTTGTGGGTGTTTACTTTTCACGCCACCTGCCTGCGCATATTGAGAAGACAATCTGGTTTTGCCGGCTACACGACAAACTTCGTCATCTACGATACTGCCGATCAGAAAACCGTCATTAAAGAATGTCTTAAAAAGCTAAACCTGGACGAGAAAAAATTCGCCCCACCCGCTATCAGCGCTGCCATTTCCCAGGCCAAGAACGTTCTTTACGGACCTGCCGAACTGGAGAAGAAATCTTTTGACTACTTTAGTCAAAAGGTTTGTGAGGTCTACCGGCTGTATCAGGAAAAATTACATCAGAATAACGCCCTGGATTTTGACGATTTGCTGCTGCACACTGTTCGCCTGTTCCGGGAAAACCCGGCGGTGCTGGCCTATTACCAGGATCGGTTCCGCTACATCATGGTGGACGAGTACCAGGACACCAACCACGCCCAATACGTGCTGGTAAACCTGCTGGCCGGCAAACACCGCAACCTGTGCGTGGTGGGTGACCCCGACCAGGGGATTTATGGCTGGCGGGGAGCCGATATATCAAATATCATGAATTTCGAGCAGGATTACCCTGAAGCAGAGGTAATCCTGCTGGAGCAGAATTATCGCTCCACCCGTTCGATACTGGACTCCGCCAACGAAGTCATTAATCACAACCGGGAACGTAAACCCAAGAATCTATGGACCGCCGGTGCCACCGGGGATCCACTGGTTATATTCACGGCCCGGGACGAGCACTCCGAGGCAAATTTTGTGGTGGAGCGGATTAGACGCTGGCATAATGTCCGGGATAGATCATACAATGATTTTGCAGTGCTGTACCGCACCCACGCCCAATCCCGGGTACTTGAGGATAAATTCCTCGTGGCAGGCATTCCGTACGTTATCGTAGGCGGCCTGCGCTTTTACGAACGCAAGGAAATCAAGGACTTACTGGCCTTTTTGCGGTTACTGGTTAATCCGGGGGACAGGGTCAGCCTGCGCCGGGTGATTAATGAACCGAAACGGGGCATTGGTGAAGCGTCGATAGATAAGATATTTACCCGGGCCGATGAACTGGGCATTACCCCCCTGGAACTGCTGGAGAGTCAGGAGTCAGTTCCCGGTCTGGCCGGCAAGGCGGGCAAGGGCGCCATGGGTTTCGGCCGCACGCTGGGTGCACTGCGCAAGCTGTTACCCCAATTGAACGTCACCGTTCTGGTGGAGATGGTATTACAGGATACCGGATATCGGCTGGCCCTGGAAAACGAGCGCACCATTGAGGCTGCCACCAGGCTGGAAAACCTGAAAGAATTTTACTCTGTGACTGGTGAATACGACAAAAATTACCCCGACGGCAGTTTAGACGATTTTTTGGCCGGGCTTTCGCTGCTCACTGACATGGACGACTACAGTGAAGAAACGGATCGGGTGACGCTGATGACACTGCACAGTGCCAAGGGCCTGGAATTCCCCGTGGTTTTCCTGACTGGTTTGGAAGAGGGAGTTTTCCCCCATTCCCGTTCACTGGAAGACAGGCACGAACTGGAAGAGGAAAGAAGGCTCTGCTACGTGGGCATTACCAGGGCCCGGGAGTTGCTGTATCTTTCACACAGTTGGCAACGCACCATATACGGCCACACCCGGATGAACGAACCATCACGCTTTTTGAGTGAATTGCCTCAGGAACTGGTTGCCGATTCTGACTCGTTGGATCAAACTTCTAGTCAGCCGAGACGAGAGAATAATTCAGCTGTGACAAATAATAGTTATAACCCCGGTGTACAGAGAAACTCAACCACCGCCTTTGAACTACAGTACGGTGACCAGGTAGAACACCGCAAATGGGGTCGGGGCACGGTGGTAAGCGTCAAAGGCCAGGGGGAAAAATCTGAAATAAGCATTGATTTTCCGGGACTGGGGGTCAAGACCCTGCTGGCCCGCTACGCACCGCTGGAAAAATGTTAACAGCATAAGTCAAAAGTTAGACTGTAGCTTAGTTGTTGGAAAGGGGATCCTTGGATGAGCGCCGGAATGGAAAAAGTGCGTGCCAGGGCAGAAACCCTGCGCAGGGAGATCCAAAAACATGATTACTTATACCATGCACTGGACGCACCTGCAGTAACCGACGCAGAATATGATCGTTTAATGATGGAACTGCAGCAGCTAGAAAAGGACTACCCGGAACTGGTAACTCCCGACTCGCCCACTCAACGGGTAGGGGGTAAACTGCGGGAAGGGTTCGTAACCGTTAGGCATAACGTGCCCATGCTCAGCCTGGCCAACGCCTTTGATGAACAAGATTTACGTGAATTTGACCGCCGGGTGCAGAACGCTCTGGGAGGGGCAACTAAGGAAACTCCCCTGTCCCCAACTTATGTGGTGGAATTAAAAATTGACGGCCTGGCTGTATCGCTTCTTTACCGGGAGGGCCTCCTGGTACGCGGAGCCACCAGAGGTGACGGGGAATACGGCGAAGACATCACCCACAACCTTAAAACCGTTAAAAGTATTCCCCTGCGCCTGCTTGAACCGGCGGCCAACCTGGAGGTGCGGGGCGAGGTTTATATGTCCAAGGAGTCGTTCCTGGAACTTAACCGGGTACGGGAGGAGCGGGATGAGGCCCTTTTCGCCAACCCGCGCAACGCCGCCGCCGGGTCCATACGCCAACTTGACCCTTCAGTAACCGCCAAACGGAACTTGTCAATATTTGTTTACAGCGCCGGTAACATAGAACTGCCAGGTAAAAAAGCGCCTGATTCCCACGTTGAAACACTGGAGTTACTGGATCGGCTGGGGCTTAGAGTAAATACACATTATCAATTGTGCCGGAATATTGAAGAAGTAATTAGCTACTGCCGCCTTTGGACAGATAAAAAAGCCGAACTGCCCTATACCATCGACGGGCTGGTGATTAAGGTTAATTCCCTTGAGCAGCAGGCCGCATTAGGTGCCACTATGAAAAGCCCCCGCTGGGCCATCGCCTTCAAGTTTCCCGCCGAGGAAGCCGAAACAACAATACGGGACATTATTGTCAGCGTAGGCCGCACCGGTGCGGTAACACCAACAGCTATCCTGGAACCGGTTACAGTGGCCGGCTCCACCATCAGCCGGGCCACGTTGCACAACGAGGATATGATTCGGGAAAAAGATGTGCGTATCGGGGACAGAGTGATTATACATAAGGCCGGGGACGTGATCCCGGAAGTAGTTAGAGTGCTGGTGGATAAAAGGAGCGGGAGCGAAAAAGAGTTTATCATGCCCCCTGCCTGTCCGGTTTGCGGCGCCGAAGTGGTACGCCAGACCGGTGAGTCTGCCTACAGGTGCACCGGCGCTGCCTGCCCGGCGCAGCTTCTGGAGGGATTGTTTCATTTTGCTTCCCGGGGTGCCATGGACATCGCCGGCATGGGGCCTGCCGTTGTTACCCAGCTTGTCAGCGCAGGCCTGGTGCAAGATGTAGCGGATGTTTACCGGCTTACCAGCGACCAACTGGTGCAACTGGAACGATTCGCAGATAAGTCGGCGGAAAACCTGGTTCAGGCTATCCAGGCCAGCAAGGCAAGACCCCTGCACCGTCTGCTGTTCGCTCTGGGTATCAGGCATGTGGGTGACCGGGCCTCCCGTATTTTAGCTGATCATTTTGGCGACATACGCCGAATTATGGATGCCGAGGCCGATGAACTAGTCGTCATCCCGGAGATTGGCCCTAAAATCGCTGAAAGCGTAGTTAATTTTATGCGCCAAGAGCAAAACCAGGCCCTAATTGGGCGGTTAACCGAACTGGGCCTTAATGTCACCACAGCAAAGAAAAGCGAAGCGAATAGTATTGACGCCCCCCTGGCCGGTCAAACCTTTGTACTCACCGGTACCCTGCCCACTCTGAAACGGGACGAGGCCAAAGAGCTAATCGAAAACCAGGGCGGCAAAGTAGTCTCCGCAGTAAGCAAAAACACCGGCTACGTAGTGGCGGGCGAAAGCCCCGGCAGTAAATACGACAAAGCAATCAAACTCGGCGTAACCATCATCGGTGAAAAAGAGTTGTTTGAGTTAACTGGGAAGTAGGCTTTGGTGCCAGGTGTTGCAAGTTGATTTTGTTGCAAGTTGAGGTTGGCTGAACACCCGGCATCAGGACGTGGTATAATGATGTCAGTTTTTAGTAGAATAGGATGGTGTAATATGATTAGCCTTAAAGAAGTGGAACACGTTGCCTTGCTAGGACGGCTGGAACTTACTGAGGAAGAAAAAAAGCTTTACTCCAAGCAGTTAAGCGATATTTTGGAACACGCCCGTAAACTGCAGGATCTGGACACTGCCAACGTGCCGCCCACCTCACACGTACTGCCGCTGCAGAACGTATTTCGTGAGGATCGGCCCGGCGAACATATGGCCACGGAAAAGGTGCTGGCCAATGCGCCTGATCGCCAGGATGACTACTTCAAGGTGCCCAGGATACTATAGCTAAATGGTTGGAGGGACAGTTTTGGAATTATATTATCTGACTGCACATCAATTACATGACATGCTAATTAAAAAAGAGATTAGCGCTGAGGAAATCACCCGCGCAGTTTTTGGACGCATCGATGCGGTGGAAGATAAAATTAGGGCCTATGTCACCCTGACCCGGGAAACCGCTGAAAGGCAGGCCCGGGCAGTGGACAAGTCCATTGCTATGGGAGAAAAAATAGCCCCGTTAGCGGGTATTCCTATCGCATTCAAGGACAACATGTGCACCGCAGGGGTGCGCACCACCTGTGCATCCAAAATTCTGTATAACTTCGTACCCCCATATAACGCTACGGTTGTACAACGGCTTACCGAAGCCCGCTCCGTAATGACCGGCAAAACCAACATGGATGAATTTGCCATGGGGTCATCCACAGAAAACTCGGCCTTTTTCACCACCTGTAATCCCTGGGATACTGACCGGGTGCCCGGCGGTTCCAGTGGCGGGTCAGCGGCAGCAGTGGCCGCTGGCGAAACCATTGTGGCTTTGGGCTCTGATACCGGCGGTTCCATCCGCCAGCCTGCATCGTACTGCGGAGTAGTGGGTTTAAAGCCCACCTATGGGTCGGTGTCCCGCTTCGGACTGGTGGCCTATGCCTCATCCTTGGATCAGATCGGACCCATTACCCGTGACGTCACCGACTGTGCTCTGGTTTTCAACACCATCAGCGGCCACGACCCCCAAGATTCCACCTCAGCGCCATATAATCAGCCCGACTATACCAGTTACCTCACCGGCGATATTAAAGGCCTAAAAATTGGTGTACCTAAAGAGTACATGGGCGAAGGCATTGACCCGGCCGTTAGAGAGGTAATCCGGGAAAACGTCAATGTGTTCACCGGCTTGGGCGCCGAGGTGGAAGAGACATCGCTGCCCCATAGCGAATACGCCCTGCCGGCTTACTATCTGCTGGCTACGGCCGAGGCCAGTTCCAACCTGGCGCGTTACGACGGCGTGCGCTACGGTTACCGTAATGAAGAGGCCGAGGATATAGTGGACATGTTTATGAAAACCCGTAGTGAAGGATTCGGCGCCGAAGTAAAAAGGAGAATCATGCTTGGTACATACGCACTTTCCGCGGGTTATTACGATGCCTATTATAACAAGGCCCAAAAAGTGCGAACCTTGATTAAGGCTGATTTTGACCGGGCTTTTGCAAAATATGATCTGCTGCTTTCACCCGTTGCGCCGGGCCCGGCATTTAAACGCGGTGAAAAAATGGACGACCCGCTGCAGATGTACATGGTGGACATCTGTACGCTTTCCATCAACCTGGCCGGCATACCGGCCATATCCATACCGGCTGGATTTGCAAACAAGCTACCCGTGGGACTTCAGCTGATGGGCAAACCTTTTGGCGAAGGCGACATTCTGCGGGCAGCCTACGCCTTTGAACAAACCACCGACCATCACCATCTGGTGCCAGGTGTTGCAAGTTGATTTTGTTGCAAGTTGAGTAGTAGGCTTTGGTGCCAGGTGTTGCAACACCTGGCACCAGGCACCGGTAGAAAATCCCTGGAGGTGTGCCGTTTTGGCCCAATACGAACCGGTTATCGGCCTGGAAGTACACGTTGAACTTAAGACCAATACCAAGATATTTTGCAATTCCAGCACTGCATTCGGCGCCGACCCCAACCACCATACCTGCCCGGTATGTCTGGGCCTGCCCGGAGTGCTGCCTGTTACCAATAAAAAAGTAGTTGAATTCGCCATCAAGGCCGGGCTGGCCTTGAATTGTAAAATTGCACCTTTTTCTAAATTTGACCGTAAAAATTATTACTACCCCGACCTGCCCAAGAACTACCAGGTATCGCAGTTCGACCTGCCTATTGCTGAACATGGTTTTCTTGAAATAGAGGTGGACGGCAATACCAAGCGGGTGGGGATCACCAGGGTGCACATGGAAGAGGACGCCGGTAAACTGGTACACCAGGGCACCATCGCCACCTCGCCTTTCTCTTTGGTTGACTATAACCGCACCGGAGTGCCCTTGATTGAAATCGTATCCGAACCAGACCTGCGCAGCCCGGAAGAGGCCACCGCTTACCTGGAAAAGCTCAAAGCCATCATCCAGTATACCGGCATCAGTGACTGTAAAATGCAGGAGGGCTCGCTGCGCTGTGACGCCAACGTTTCGGTGCGGCCACTGGGACAGCAAGAATTCGGCACCCGGGCAGAACTAAAAAATATGAACTCGTTTAAGGCTCTGCAAAAGGCCCTGGTTTACGAGATTGAGCGCCAAATTGAAATAAACGAAGAAGGCGGTCGGGTGGTTCAGGAGACCCGTTCCTGGGATGAAGCCAAGGGCGTTAGCCTGTCCCTGCGCAGCAAGGAAGAAGCCCATGATTACCGCTATTTCCCGGAACCGGATTTGGTACCAATGGTGATTTCCGACAACTGGGTAGATGAAATCAGGGCTACGCTACCTGAATTGCCGGACGAACGCCAAGCCCGGTTTGTTGAGCAGTACGGACTGCCGGCCTACGATGCCATGGTGCTGACATCATTAAAGGAAATGGCCGATTTTTACGAACAGTGTGTGGAGCAATATAATAACCCCAAGGCCATCAGCAATTGGATGATGGGTGATTTTTCACGCTTGATGAACGCAGACAACATGGAAATTACCGACGTACGTATCCAACCTGCTCAACTGGCCAAGATGCTGCAATTGCTTGAAAAAGGGACCATCAGTGGCAAAATCGCCAAGACCGTATTTGAAGATATGTTTGCCACCGGCAAGGATCCAGACCTAATTGTACAAGAAAAAGGCCTGGTTCAGATTAGCGACGAAGGGGCCATTGAATCGATAGTTAACGATGTGCTGGCCAATAACCCCAAGTCGGTGGAAGATTACCGCGCTGGTAAGACCCAGGCGCTGGGCTTTTTGGTGGGCCAAGTGATGAAAGCATCCAAGGGCAAGGCCAACCCCGGGATGGTAAACAAAATGCTGAAGGATAAGCTTTAATTTATACCATTTATAGCTTAACATAAAAGCAAAGAAGCTTGGAACAGCGGTCTGAACCGCTGTTCCGTTTTTGTTTGGATTGTTATTCTGTACGAAGTGAAGAATCTTAAAAGATCAGATCCTTCGCTACGCTCAGGATGACAATCCATAAACTCTATTCTCATGGTAGATGCCTCTTTTCTAAGTATACAGTATTTAACACCAGCACAACTTTCCACCATCTTTTAATTATGATAAAATGTAAATCTAGGCTACTTTAACGAGTTAACTAATTCCCTTGTTTCCCATATAAATCAACAAAATTTGAAAGGAAGAATGTTTAATGCTGGAAAGTTTTGTACCACAGACTAAAACCATCTATATTGTTGATACTACCCTACGGGATGGCGAACAGACCGCCGGCGTGGTATTTGCTAACCGCGAAAAGGTAAGAATAGCCAAGTTTCTAGACGAGCTAGGTGTTCACCAAATAGAAGCGGGAATCCCCATTATGGGCGGCGACGAAAAGGAATCCATTAAGAAAATCTGCCAGTGCGGACTAAAATCCAGTATCATGGGCTGGAACCGCCCGGTTATTAAGGATATTGAGGAATCTATCGATTGCGGCGTAGACGCGGTGGCTATTTCCATTTCCACCTCGGACGTCCATATCAAGCACAAGTTACGGACAAGCCGCGAATGGGTTGTTGAAAATATGGTCAGAGCCGTCGAGTTTGCCAAGAAAGAAGGCATGTACATATCCGTTAACGCAGAGGACGCATCCCGTAGCGACATGGATTTTTTAATACATTTCGCCAAGGCTGCTAAAGAGGCTGGTGCCAACCGATTGCGTTACTGTGATACGGTCGGCATTCTTGAACCGTTCACCACTTTTGATAACATCAAGAAAATTATGGACAATGTGGACATAGATATTGAGATGCATACTCACAACGACTTCGGGATGGCCACGGCCAACGCCCTGGCCGGAGTGATGGCGGGGGCCAACTACATCGGGGTTACCGTTATGGGACTTGGTGAACGGGCCGGCAACTCTGCACTAGAAGAAGTTGTTATGGCGCTTAAACATCTGTTCAAGATTAATCTTAACTTTAAGACGGAAATGTTCCGGGAAGTGGCCGAGTACGTATCGCAGGCCTCCGGTAGGGAACTGCCGACCTGGAAAGCCATTGTAGGTTCAAACATGTTCGCCCACGAGTCTGGCATCCACGGGGACGGGGTGCTTAAAAATCCCAAGACATACGAAGCTTTCCTGCCCGAGGAAGTGGGCCTGGAAAGGCAGATTGTGGTAGGCAAACACTCGGGTACCGCTGCCCTTAAATCCAAATACGCCGAGTATGGTATCCGGCTTACCGAGCACCAGGCCGAGGAGTTGCTACCCAAGATTCGTTCCTACACTGTTTCAATGAAGCGGCCACTGTTTGACAAGGAATTAATGTATATTTATGAGGACTATTACGGCGGAATACACAGGGATTAAACAGGGGTGCCCAGCCCCCGGAACCTTACTCCAAATTTTAAATGGCTCCGCCCTAACCGGCGGAGATTTCATTTATTGTTACATACAGAATGATATGCAGAACGAAATACATAAAACTAGGAGGTTAGAAAGTGACATACGATATAACACTGATACCGGGCGACGGTATCGGCCCGGAGATTTCCAAAGCCTCGCGTAGGGTTATCGACGCCGCTTGCCCGGGCATTAACTGGGAAGTGGTGGATGCCGGCGAAGCGGTAATTGAACGTTATGGTACTCCGTTGCCCGATTATGTGCTGGACTCGGTAAAGAAAAACGGGGTGGCTTTAAAAGGACCTCTAACTACCCCGGTGGGCAAAGGTTTTCGCAGTGTCAATGTAACTTTAAGGCAAAATCTGGACTTGTACGCCAATGTGAGACCGGCCAGATCTTTACCTGGTATTGTATCCCGGTATAAAGATATAGACCTGATTGTGGTTAGGGAAAATACTGAGGATCTATACGCGGGTATCGAGCACAGGGTAGGGAAAGATGCCGCAGAAAGTATAAAAATAATTACCAGGGAAGCATCGGAACGTATTTGCCGCTACGCCTTTGATCTAGCCATTAAACAGGGCCGCAAAAAGGTCACGGCAGTGCACAAGGCCAATATTATGAAACTATCCGACGGCCTATTCTTGGAATGTGCCCGCAATGTAGCCGAGGATTACCCTGGCATTGAATTTGAAGACATGATCGTGGACGCCATGTGCATGAAACTGGTGCAGTCACCGGAAAACTACGATGTTATGGTGCTGCCCAACCTGTACGGTGATATAGTCAGCGACCTGTGTGCCGGTCTGGTAGGCGGTCTGGGCGTGGCTCCCGGGGCCAATATCGGCTTGGAGTCCTCAGTCTTTGAACCGGTACACGGTAGTGCCCCCAAACATGCCGGTAAGAACAAGGTTAACCCGCTGGCCATCATTTTAAGTGGCGTGATGATGCTTCACCATCTTGGCGAACACAGTGCTGCAGGAGCAGTGGCGCAAGCGGTCAACACCGTTCTGGAAGAGGGCAAATCATTGACCTACGATCTGGGCGGCAACGCCAGCACCAGCCAAATGGCTGACGCTATTATTGATCAATTATAATTATCTAGGGGCAGCCACAGGGGTTGCGTTTGCCCCTACAACAAACATGCTTTAGTGTCAGGCATTTAAACTTTAAATGCCTGACACTTTTTTTTTCGCATAAAAACAAGTGGGATTATGGATAATAGTTTTGAGCAAAACTATTATCGGAGGAGATATTAAATGTCCAATCCTACTAATTTTGGAACCGGAGAAAACAAGCTTAAAGCCATGCATGATGCCCGCTATCCAGGCGGTGTAGTTGTAGATCCCACCCCCATTACCGCCGGTGAAGAGATAACCGTTTTATATGACGGACTGCTGGATGCCAGCGGCGCAACCCAAATGTACCTGCACGTTGGCTATGGTGACGCCAGGGAATGGCGCAACGCCCATGATCTGCGGATGTCTAAAACAGGCTGGGGCTGGGTAAAAACAATGGAGATACCGGATGACGACAGATATAATTTTTGTTTTCACGACGGGGCCGGCAATTGGGACAATAATAACGGCATCAACTGGAGTTTTGAAATCCATAACGGCAGGCGTCATTAAGGGGGTTGCTATTATAGTTTAACCACTAGAAGTCTTAAATCTGTTCACTCCTAAAACACCACTGACATAAGTGGTGTTTTTTGTTGACCAAGTTTTTTAAGTAAAAGTTAAAACAAAAATTATAAATTAGCCTTAACTTACATAAAATAGTAATGTTGTCAAAAAGCAATAGTTAAATAAGTAAAGGGACACACCTCACATTAGAAGTTAGAAGTTGGATTATCACCAATATGGAATATCCCTAACTTAAGGAGGACATCTATGCGCGTTGCCATGCTTTCCTGGGAATACCCACCCAAGAGTGTCGGTGGGCTGGCCCAGCACGTTTACGACCTCACCAGCGCTATTGCCGATCACGGGGCAGAAGTACATCTTTTCACCATGGGTGAGCCAGGTATACCGGAATATGAACGGGTTAACGGGGTGCACGTTTACCGCATTACCCCTTATAATGTTTCTTCTCCTGATTTCACTACCTGGGTTTCCCAGTTTAACGTGGCCATGATGGAAAAGGCCATCCCGGTTATGAACGAGCACGGAAACTGGAATGTGGTACATGCCCACGACTGGCTGGTGGCTTACGCCGCCCGGGCGCTAAAACATGCTTACAAGATTCCGATGGTGGCCACAATCCATGCCACTGAATATGGTCGGAACCACGGCCTGCATAATGACAACCAGCGCCATATCAGTGACGTGGAATGGTGGTTGGGATACGAAGCCTGGCGGGTTATATGTTGCAGCCATTATATGGAGGGAGAAATCAAGTTTGTTTTCCAAATCCCCGACGACAAACTGGTGGTCATTCCCAATGGGGTTGATCCCAAGAACTACGCCCAAAAAAGCACTAAGCTTTCTCGTAACGACTATGCAGCAACCGGAGAAAAAATTGTTTTTTACGTAGGCCGACTGGTACGGGAAAAAGGAGTCCAGGTGCTGTTGGACGCAGTCCCCAAGGTGCTTGCTTATATGCCCAGTACCAAGTTCATCATTGCCGGCAAGGGGCCGCACCTTAATGAATTGCAAAACCAAGCCGCCCGTATGGGTATCTCCAAGCGGGTGTATTTTACCGGATACATCGACGATTATACCCGCAACTCGCTTTACAGTTGGTCCGACGTAGCAGTATTCCCCAGCCTGTACGAGCCCTTCGGCATCGTGGCCCTGGAAGCAATGGCCGCGCAAACCCCGGTAGTTGTATCAGATGCCGGGGGACTAAGTGAAATCGTGATCCACAATTTAGACGGGCTTAAAACGTATCCGGGTAATCCCCGCTCACTGGCGGACAATATCCTGGCCATCCTTGGTAATCCTAAGTTGGGGATTCAACTGAAACAAAACGCATACCAAAAAATAAAACTGCAATTTAACTGGCATGACATTGCCGCCAAGACCCTGGAAGTATACAAGGACGTGTACGAAGAGCACCGAGGCCAGAATTGGTATGTCCGGCAGGGCGGTATTTTTGGCCGGTTTTCCAGAGGATTGGGGAAAAACGCCCAAAATTAACAAAGGAGGCCTAAAGAGATGAAAGCAATAATAATGGCCGGTGGAGAAGGCTCCCGCCTGAGGCCCCTGACCTGCGGACTGCCAAAACCGCTGGTGCCGGTATTAAACAGACCGATCATGCATTACATTATCAATTTGCTTAAAAAACATGGTTTTTCTGATATCGGGGTCACCTTACAGTATATGCCCGAAGAAATCCGCAACCACTTTGGTAACGGAAGCGAATACGGTGTTAATCTTAGTTATTACGTAGAGGAAACACCACTGGGCACGGCAGGCAGTGTAAAGAATGCTGAACAGTTGCTGGACAGTACCTTTATCGTCATTAGTGGTGATGCGCTAACCGACTTTGACCTTTCCCGGGCCATGGCATTCCATAGAAAAGCAGGCGCTCTAGTTACCCTGGTACTGACCCGGGTGACTATACCTCTGGAATATGGGGTGGTAATTACCGGGCGGGACGGTAAAATTGTTCGCTTTTTGGAAAAACCGGGCTGGGGCGAGGTTTTTAGCGATACCGTAAACACGGGTATTTATATCCTGGAACCGGAAGTACTAGATTACATACCGCCGGGCCAGAAGTTCGACTTTAGCAAGGATTTGTTCCCCCTGCTGTTGAAAGAAGGCCGGCCACTTTTTGGCGCAGTACTGGATGGTTACTGGTGCGACATAGGTGACCTGACCCAGTACCTGCAGGCCCACTTTGACTTCCTTTCCGGCGCAGTGCATTTGGATATCCCGGCGCAACAAGTTAAACCCGGTGTTTTTATAGAAAAAGATGTGTCTGTGGCAGAATCCGCTAACATAGAAGGCCCGGTATATCTTGGTTCCGGTACTGTTATCGGCAAAGGGGCCAGGGTGGAACAGTTCTCGGTGCTCGGATCTGGGTGCACCGTAAGGGAAGGCGCATCAATAAAACGAAGTGTACTCTGGAATAACGTTTTCACCGGCCCGGGGGCCAGCCTGCGCGGTGCAGTAATTGGCAGCCGGGTGCAGGTACACCCCGGCAGCAATATTTATGAAGGGGCCGTAATCGGTAACGATTGTATAATCAGAGAAAGGTGCTCGATTAACCCGGACGTAAAACTCTGGCCGCACAAGATTGTGGAAACGGGATCGGTGGTGCGAGAAAGCCTGGTGTGGAGTACCCGGGCTACGCGCCGCCTATTTGGTACTGACGGGATGTCGGGAATAGCCAACCTGGAGATTACTCCGGAACTAGCAGCCAGAGCAGCAGCCGCATTCGCATCCGCTCTTGGCACGGGCTGCCGGGTGCTGGTTAGCAGCGACACCGCTAACATGTCCCAAATGCTTAAAAACGCGCTGGTTTGTGGTTTGCAATCAGCGGGAGCAAACGCTTTTACCTCTGCGGAAGGGACTACACCACTGCACCGTTTTGCGGTACGTGAAATAAACTGCGACGGCGGAATGCATGTACGCACCTCGCCCCGGCGCCCTAATGCAGTGAATATAATATTTACCGGTGCCAGGGGCGGGAATATCCCCCGCAGCCTGGAACGTAAAGTCGAAAACCTGCTAGCCCGGGAAGACTTTAGCCGCTCGGATAGTACGCAAATTATTGAACCGCGGTTTGTACCCGCTATGCCGGAAACGTATTTGGGCTGGTTGTTAAATAACATTAACACCGGCCTGGTCAAAAAGGCTGGCCTAAGGATTGCCGCGGCATACGACCCTCTAAATGCCGGGCTCTTGCTGGAACCTTTATGCAACGAGCTTAATATTACCTTGGAACCCTTGCAAAGCGCAGGGGCAGTCCATTTACCGGCCAACTGGAGTGAACACCGCATCCTTGCCGAGCACGCGGCTGACCAGATTACAAGCCGGGGATTGGATTTTGGAGTAATTATGGATCCCGGTGCCGACCATTTTGTACTCATTGACAATCTGGGCCGAACGGTACAGGAAGATATGCTATTGGCTCTAATCGCTTTAATGATCCTGCGCAGCCGCGGGGAGGCGGTGGTGGTACCGGTTACCGCAACCCGGGCAGTGGAAAACATAGCCGCCCGCTACGGGGCCAGGGTTATTCGAACTAAAACCGCACTGCAAGATTTCTACGAGAAGATGCTGGATCTGGAACACACCACCGGCAACGCCCCGCCGGTTGGTGTATCCCAATCCCTGCTGCACTTTGATGCCTTGGCGGCAGTAAGCAAAATAGCTGAATACCTGGTAACGGAGAAAATGAACATGTCAACTCTCATTGACGAAATACCTGCTTATTTTATGACCAATAAAGAGACATCAGTACCATGGGAAGCCAAAGGGACTGTAATTAGAAGCATTGCCGAAGATACAGACGGCCATGAGATGGAACTGCTGGAAGGGGTCAAGGTATACCACCCCGAAGGGTGGGCCCTGGTGCTGCCGGATCCGGATGAACCGATATGCCGGGTTTTCAGTGAAGGAAGTACCATGGAGGTCGCCGAATCTCTAGCTGACTTTTATATTGATAAAATTATCAGCATCGCCGGCACCGGCAAGAAGGCGCAATAAAAAAGTGAGGGCTGTCTTTAAACAGCCCTCACTTTTAGTAGTCAGGAGTCAGTAGTCAGTAGTCAGTAGTCAGAATAAGAACAAAGTACTCTTAAATTCTGAGTACTTTGTTCTTATTCTGACTACTGACTACTGATTTTATAGCCACAGGTATAAGAAGCTGCCTACGACAACCACCGTCAGCGATAGGCCCGCCACAAGCCTGGGCACTGACAGACCGGATGCTTCTTTTAACGATGCCGCCATCGATGCCAAAAATGCAGCCAGTGGAAACGCAATAGCAATTAAGATAAAATAACTGGTTAGGCCGGCATTATATGCGGATAAAAACGGCATGGCCAACCACAATAGCGGAACGGCAAGGCCGGTGGCCACGTAATAATAAATTAGGCCCGTATTACCTCCCACGCCGCGGCAGAAGGTCCAGATAAAAAGTGAAGCGCCAGCGTGGACAATTAATGCAACTAGGGCACCGGATAGCACTATTAAGCCAGCGGTAAGATTTTTACTGAATGAGTCCGTAAAAACGCTAAGTTGCTGTTGGTTGTACAGCAGTGAGAAACTCCCGTAAAGTAAACCAACAATGAAGACATTAATAAATGAAAACAAAAAAGGACGCGCCGGTAACCCACCCGGTGAAAAAACAGAAAAATCAAAACGGAACAAACGGCCTAGATATCTCAAATAGCTCAAATAATCCCCTCCCGGTTTTGCCTGGCATTAATATCTAACCTGCGTTCAGCGAGCAGTATTGCTTACATTATAAACCAGTTAGCTTCATTTTAGCAAATTCAAAGTTTAACAATAGAGAGAAAAAGGCCCGAGGGGGTAACCCTCAGGCCTTTTCAGTTTTAGCTTAAGCCCAGGGAACCATGCCCCAGAAAAAGACTGCTACACAGCCGACCACAGCAATAAGCGGCCAAACCACGCTGGCGTAGCGCTTCTCATCATAGTCATCGCCCCAACCGTGAATACGGTCAATCATGCGCTTATCCTCTTCGGTGGGAGCATAAGCTGACAGAGCGGGTATCCGGTTGAAGATTAGCGATAATATAATGAACATGCCGAAGGATAGGGGCACGGTAATTAAACCGCTAGCCATACCCAATGCAGCTGTAACGCCGTTACCCACAACAATATTGGGTAACACGTGTGGTGAGATGATAATGTAAGTGATACCGCAGAACAGTGACGATATAAACATCGCCAACCGGTTTGCCTCTTTCCACCATACACCCAGCAAGATAGCCGGGGTAACTGCGCTGGCCAGTAGTCCGAAAGCCCACAGAATACTGGTTACCAGGAACTTGGGTGGATTGAAAGCCAGTAAGATGGCGATAAGACCGCCCAGTCCCAAGGCCACGTAACCAATGCGCAGTTTGGTCTTGGTCTCCATGTTGGGCGCAAAAACACTGAGTAAATCGTGACCCACCAGAGCAGCAACGGCCATCAGGTTGCCTGCCACCGTGGAAAGCCCGGCGGCCAACGCACCGCCCACCACAAACGCCGTTACCCATTCCGGATTGTAGATAACGTTCAGGATAAATATAATTTGGTCCGGCTTGGTAATGACGGTACCGGTTGTCGCAGTATAGAAGTTACCGGCAAAACCGACAATATAACCGCCGCTGAATAAGAAACCAAGGAACAGGTTAAACCAAACAACTGCCCAGCGGGCTGACTTAACACTGGTCGCTGTAAATACACGCATAGCCAGGTGCGGCAATGCAATGGGGCCCAGGGTAAAAGCAGGAATTAAAGCAAAATACCAGCGATAATCATAGTGGGTGTCAAAGAAATCGGGCACCGCAGCTAACATAGCCGGCACCATATCACCATAAGCCAGTGGCGGGAACCACCAACCGGATGAACCCATTACTTTCATGATCGCGCCCATAGGCACCACCAGCGCGATGGTCATAACAATCATCTGGAATGCTGCGTTGTAGGAAGCGCCAAGCATGCCGCCCAGGGTGATAAAGCCAACCGTAGCCACGCCGGCGATAATCAGCGCAGTGATATACGGAATGCCAAACAAAATTTCAAACGCTTGTCCCAGACCGATCATCTGTCCCAAGGCGTACATAACCATGGTTAAGATCATCCAGCCTGCGATAACCACTGTGCAACTGTTACCATAGCGCATTTTAATAAAAGAAGCCGGCGTATAAACTTCCATTCTCCTTAAAGTTGTACCATAAAGTAATGTAATCAGGGGAATGGAAATAGCCCACTGGATCCATAGGAACACAAAGGGCGCCTTTAATGCCAGAATTAATCCACTTAATCCCATGAAGGTTGCCAGGCTGGCCCAGGTGGCAGACATGGCCAAACCGTTGGTCACCGGACCAATGGTAAAACCGGCCGCATACAGATCACCGGTGGTTGTCGTCTTGCGGGAAGAACTCCAGCCAATATAGTAGAAAATTGCGAAAAGAGCGATAACAACACCCATAGCAAGTGGTAAATTAGTTATATAAAAACTTTGTTCACCCATCAATTAATCCCCCTTCGAAGCCGACATGGTCTGAGATGGAACTTGTTTAGCGCTTCTACTGCCTTTAACCATTGCTTCCATGTCGTCGTCAAACTTGTTCATAACTAATGTAAACAATATGGAGGCAGCAGTAAGACCAAACCAACCAAGCAGCAAAGGGACAATATAATGCACGGGGAATCCCCACATCCAACTACCCTGCAAACCGGGGAAAAGAACAAAAATAGATGCGGCATGGCCCAATACAAGAAATAATAGCGTAAAACCAACAGTTAAAAGGATTTCCTTTTGATACATTCCTTTGTTCACACAATGCACCCCTTTAGTTAAAGTAAACTCTATTGGCCGTCAAGTGGCGTCACAGACCACTGACCTCTAAACGTTTTGCCAACAACCACCTCCCCGGTAATTTGCTCCCGTTGTGAAAAAACCGCGTTTTTTTACTTGGCATGCTTTTTCCTTTTGGCAGCAACAACTATGCCATGATATTTAATTGCAACAATTGTGCCTAAATTCTACAATTTTCAATCAATTTTCAATCTTTAAACAATAACTCAGGCAATATATAATACAAATAGCAACAAAAAAAACCGCCACCCAGTGCTCAAATGCTTTTTTAAGATTAGTCCACTGTATAGGGCGTGTACAATAAATGCCTGCTATTAAACAAAATCCCTAATACCAGTACGCTTGAGACGACAGTGCCCATTGCCACATACACTGTAAACACTTGTAACATGCTCTGAAAACTGCATCCGATAACATTCCAACCCGCTTTATAGTATCGTAAAGCCAAATACCAGCTATGAGTATCATAAAAAGAGTTCTGCTCAATGAGTTCGAAGCATCATTTAAACTGGCATGTATATAGCAAGATAATTAACCTGAATAATTGACTGGTTCATATTTTAGAGTTAGAATTTTGCATATGTTTTTAATATTAAAACTTGTGCAGCTATATTGGGTTACTATTTTTCCCCGGGAAGGAGATGGTAAGCATGTTTTTTACGATTCCACGCCTACCGGGCCCGGAACCTGCGCCCGGGTGCCCCGGGCTCAACGAACAGACGCTGGCCGCTTTGCGACAAATGACTAAAAAATACACTGGTAGAGCTTACCTGCATGTACCATTTAATAAGGTACGTTTTGTAATTATTGATATCGAAACTACCGGTTTTGAGGCCGATAACGGTGACGAGGTCATCTCTTTGGCTGCGGTAGTGGTGCAGGGTGACACAATTTGCCTGCAAAGCTCTCTGAACCATCTGGTTAACCCGTTTCGCCCCATACCAGACAGTATTAGCGAATTAACCGGGATACACGATGGTATGGTTAAAGGAAGGCCTTCGGTATACCAGGCGATTAAAGAATTCCTCAACCTTCTGGGTGACGGCGTGATAGCAGGGCACGCCCTGGGTTTTGATATTGGTTTTTTAAACTATAAACTTTCCCAATACAAGGCCGGTAAAATAAATTCTATTATCTTTGACACTAAAGCAGTGGCCCGTTACCTATATCCGGTTTTATCTGATTACTCTTTGGACAATTTGCTTAATCAATATAAGATTAGGCCTGTTGGACGTCATTCTGCACTGGGGGACTGTCTTTTAACTGCTGAAGTTTTTCTTCTTCAACTAGTTGAATTACAAAGAAGACGAATAAATAACCTGAACCAGTTATACGAGCAGTTTGAACAACAAACAAAGGGAAGTTGTTTTTTCTAACTCTTTTTGTGCATGTATTTACTCAATAAAAACAGGAGGTTCGCAGACGAAACCACTGAAAAAGTAGGTTTCCCCACAAACCCCCTAATGGATAATTAAAAACAGTTTTTAAAAAGATTACCCCGTTGCTGAGTAGGCCTCAGGGTTTTTATCTTTAAAATGATTGATATTAATATCCGGGAAAATATTATTTCGATATTCCAAATCCCCTACAAAAGACTCATCGATACTATTAGTCTTAATTTGCTCATACAACCGTAAAAAGTTCTGCATATGCTGTTTGGTTCTTCTGATAGCATAATCTACCATGGTGCCGGTGTGCATAATGAAAGCCCAATCGCTGCTTTGGGCCAAAAGCAGTTCCCGGGCCGCTTGTTTCACAGCCCGTTCTTTTAGCCCGTCTGCGTAGGCGTGTTCGCCGGCCAACTCAACCATGCGCGTGGCGGCAATGTGCAGATGCCGATATACCCAGTCGTTTTCCCGGCACAACCACACCTCGTTGTAACCTTTATTGCCCCACGTGGAAGGGCAGGGCCGGACGACCTGGTTGCAGGGGTATTTTTTCAAATAGTCCCCCGGCGTAATTGTGTCAATGCCGGGAAAGTCGTAATGAGCTTTGCGCAGTACATTTTGCAACCAGTAGGGGCCCTCGAACCACCAGTGTCCAAACAGTTCAGCATCATACGGGGCCACAATGATCGGTTCCCTGTCCATCAGTGAGTTCAGGTGTTGAAACTGGTGTTCCCGGTTAAAGAGAAAATTACCGGCATGGTCTTGGGCTTTAGAACGCGCATAATCAACATGGTAAGGCTCTTTATCATAACTCTTGCCCGTGATGCGGCAATATTTAATACCTGTGTTTAATCTTAGGCCGTCTGGATGGATGTAAGGGCTAATGTAATCATAGTCAAGTTCGTGTCCTATATCCCTGTAATACTCCCGGTAATCGAAGTCTCCCGGATAACCCTCGTTGGAACTCCATACTTGTCTGGAAGATTCCAAATCCCGGCCGAAGACGGCAACACCGGTGGGGCAGAAAACCGGCGCAAATACACCGTACTTGGGCCGATGGGAAGCAAAAAGCACCCCGTGGGTATCGGTAAAAAAGTATTTGATATCAAACTCTTTTAATATTTCGTCTGTTCCATGAGTGTAAGCACATTCGGGAAGCCAAATGCCCACAGGCGGCCTGCCGAAATGCTTGGTGTAAAGCTCGACGGCAACCCCTATTTGGGCGCGTACCGCGCCCGGTTGAGTCATCAACAGTGGCAGGAATCCATGCGTAGCCGCACAGGTAATTACCTCCAACCGCCCAAGGTCTTGCAGTCTCCTAAGAGCATTAATCAGGTTGCAACCGTATTTTTGGGCGAATATATATCTGGCGTGATGGAACCTATCCCGGTACATCACTGCCACAGGATGTAAAACCGTATTGGTAGTACGCTGTACTTCTTTTTCGGCCAATTCAATAAGTTTATCTAAATGTCGAAGGTATCTTTCCTGAAGCAACCCGTCGGTCAACATTGTAATCAGGGTGGGGGAGACAGAAAAAGTCAACCGAAAAGGAACGCCTTCTTCTACCAGTTCGTCAAAAGCGTTAATCAGCGGGATATACGATTCAGTGACGGCTTCATAAAACCATCGTTCTTCCAAAAAATGCTCGTCTTCGGGATGCCTGACAAATGGCAAATGGGCATGAAGCACAAAACATAGGTTTCCTTTATTCAAATTCCGGTTCTTCCTTTCTGCAACAGTTTTTATATAAATCTTTATACCAGCTTATGATACGTTTCCATTATGGCCGGGTTTTGCGAACTCGGGTGAGCTAATCCCCAGCGGCACCAGACCCATACGTTGGGAAACATCTTCCAACATCATTGGCGAACTGCCCGGATGCAGTCGAGTAATAGTACGATAAATGCCCTCAATCCACATCCACTCTTCATCAACCAGATTGGAAACTTCCATACTGGGGGTATGCACAAGGTTGGAACGCAAAATGGTAACAAATCTGCCGTCCGGAAAAACCCTACCTACGTCAACACATAAAGTACTGTTGGGACGTGATACATCCAAATGCCAGTTATCAACGTAATCACTGATGGCGAAATCAATATAGTTATTGGCATTGTTGCCGTTAAATTCAACGCCAGTCACATCATAAACCCTTAAAACTGGTCTGGACGAACTCCAAGCCGATTCCCCGTACTGCTGGCTAAATTCATCCTGTTTGGCTGCCGTAATCTCCCAGTAGGCAAACAGCCAGTTTGGATCGCGCACCATTAATACCATTCTGTCGGCCCCGTAATGCCAGGGGATCTCCGGGTGCTGTGGTTTTGTTTTAGGATACGGTGTCGGTGCAACCAAAAAATCGCCGGCAATCTCATCGGCAAATTCTTCCATGGGGGACGCTATAGATGAGCCAAATTTTTTTCTTAAGGCTCTCTGGTTGATGCCGGCCCGCCACACAATAACGGCCAGGAGCAGCAAAAATGCTGCCAACCCTAAAACCCAGGCCATAATGTTCATGCATTACCCTCCTTGTGTTTTATGAAATTGAAATACAACATTCTTACAAACAAAAAAACAGCGGGATAAATGCCGTAAAGGCTATCCGCAGCGTAGTTTTCATTTAGCGGAGTTTTTTTTATTATTGCCAGTACCCTTTTTGATTATAAATATAAAACGGTGATTAGCTCTCGTAAAACTATCAGAATCTGTGATATTTTTCTTAACCCAACGGGATAAAATCCTAAATTATAACCCACTTGCATTCCGGGCAGGTATATAATTATTTTTAATAGAATTAAAATCTAAAAAACAGGAGTGTTTTTATGTATTGCTTACCTGCGGATGAGCACATTCGCCAGTTGTTGCAACAAGTGAAAACTATTGCCGTGGTTGGTCTTTCTGATAAAACCCACCGCGACAGCTACCGCGTCGCCAAATACATGCAAGAGCATGGTTATCGCATTATTCCCGTAAATCCGCGTCTTAAAACCATACTTGGAGAAGAAAGCTATCCTGACCTGTTGTCTATCCCGGAACCAGTGGATATAATTAACGTTTTCCGGCGCAGCGAACTGGTGCCCCCGGTTGTGAGCGACGCATTGCACCTCAACCCAAAGGCCATTTGGCTGCAACTGGGTATAATGAATGAAGAAGCCGCTGACATAGCCGACAAGGCCGGGATTTCCATCATTATGGACAAGTGTATAAAGGTTGAACATGCCCGGTTGCTTGGCAACTGTGGGATACTACCTTTATAATAAAGATAAAGAAAGCTATTTTATCTCACCATAAGAATGCCAATCAGAAGAACGTAAACTTAATCAGGGTTTTTAGGAGCACTAGCAATTGAGGCAATGGCAAATATGATACCCAAAAACAATCAAAAAACAATACTCAAACTGCTGGCCGGACATATCCCTACTGCGAACCCCACCCTACATTACAGCAACCCCTTTGAACTGCTGGTGGCGGTAATGCTATCAGCTCAGTGTACCGACCGGCGGGTGAACATAATCACCGCGAGGCTGTTTACCCAGTACCGCACCCCCCGGGATTTCGCCGCTCTGGAGCAAAAGAATCTGGCCGAGGAAATTAGGGACTGCGGCCTTTACCGTAACAAAAGCCGGCACATCATCGAAACATCACGGATACTGTTGGATAAATTCGGCGGACTGGTTCCGCATAACTTAGAAGATTTGGAATCACTACCAGGTGTGGGACGTAAAACAGCCAACGTTGTGCTCAGCGTAGCTTTCGGCATCCCCGCATTTCCCGTTGATACACACATTTTCCGGGTAACCCGCCGGTTGGGCCTATCAAACGGCAAAAACCCTTTGCTGGTGGAACAAGATTTAACCCGGCTTATACCTCCCAGCGAACTGGGGATTTGGCATCACAGGTTAATCCACTTCGGCAGGTCGACCTGCACCGCCCGTAAACCGGACTGCGACAACTGCGTAGTACGTTTATACTGCCCCAGTCGCATTTCCTTATGAATCGTAGGGGTTCCAAAAAAGTCATCCCAACAGGTAACGTTTATTAGTATTTAAGGATAGATACAGGGGGTTGTTGATTATGCATCTTGTACTGGTGGAACCGGAAATCCCGGCTAACACCGGTAACGTAGCTCGCACATGCGCTGTCACCGGAGCCCATCTTCATTTAGTGAAACCACTAGGTTTTTCTGTAGACGATAAACAGCTTAAAAGAGCTGGTTTGGATTACTGGCACCTGCTTAGCATCCATTACCATGATAATTTTTACGATGTGCTTAATACTTACCCTGACCACCAGTTTTACTTTGCCACCACCAAAGGCAGCCGTTTTTTCACGGAGGTTAATTACGGGTCTGATGATTTCCTTGTTTTTGGGCGAGAAACTGCCGGGCTCCCGGAAGAAATAATTAATAACTTTAGCGCTAACTGCATTCGTATCCCCATGTTAAACGAGGCCCGTTCCTTGAACCTTTCGAACTCGGTGGCTATTGTGCTTTACGAAGCACTAAGGCAAAACAGCTTTGCCGGGATGAAATGAAATTAAAGTGGGTGTTCGAACATCCTCTTAAAAAAAACGCATAAAATAGCATGCCACAATAGGAGGATTAATATGCCTAATACTATACCGGAATTACGCCTAGCCATGGAAAACCAAGGCTACATTAGCGAAGATGAAGTGGCGGTAACCATTTTCCTGGCGCTGGCCCTGGAAAAACCATTATTGATTGAAGGGGCACCGGGGGTGGGTAAAACAGAAGTTGCCAAAGTTTTGGCCGGTATTTTTAACACCGAATTAATTCGTCTTCAGTGTTACGAAGGTTTGGATGAAAACAAAGCGCTGTATGAGTGGAACTACCAGCGGCAATTAATTAAGATCCAAATCTCCCGGAACAGTGACCCGGGCGAACAACTGGAACGGAACCTGTTCAGTGAAGATTACCTGCTGGAGCGCCCGTTACTCCGAGCCATCAGAGCCGAATCTAAAGTTGTACTTTTAATCGATGAGGTAGACAAGGTTGAATCTGAATTTGAAGCGTTTTTGTTTGAACTGCTTTCCGACTTTCAGATTTCCATACCTGAACTTGGTACTATTGGTGCCAGGCACATTCCAATGGTGGTGCTTACCAGTAACGGGGAGAGGGAACTTTCCGACGGCTTGAAGAGGCGGTGCGTTTACCTATACATAGATTTTCCTTCAATAGAAAAAGAGTCTCGTATTTTGCAAGTTAAAGTTCCCGAGGCCGGCGAAAAAATTATTGCCCAGATTGCCAACGCTGCCAGCTATATTCGTACCAACTTGAACCTGCGCAAAAAACCATCGATTGCTGAAACCATAGATTGGACCAGAGCACTTATTACGCTGGGGGAAGATTCTCTGACCGCCGGTAATATAGGCAAGACCCTGAACCTGCTATTGAAAAACAGAGACGACCAGGAACTGCTAAAGAACGAACTGGGACTGGAAAACTTGGTTCGGGCGGCAGCAGGTAAAAATTTAGTGTAATATAATATTACGCACTAGCATTAGTTCTTATCTGAAAAAAATCTAATTAAATAATTTTAGGCAAGATTTGAATAAAATAATTTTACGTATTATGTAATGAAACGTAAAACAAAGCATAAAAAAGGAACCTAAAAAAGTGCTTATGTAATATTAAATATTGTTTGTGTCATAATGCCCATAGTTATAAATGGTAACAAATAAGACTTTTAAAGATAAAAAACCCAATAAATGTAGTGGCAAGTGAAATAAAAAACTTAATTTTTTTGATTGTGTAAGCAGGAGTAACACTTTTTGTGCCGAATATTTTAAATTGTCATAAAGTTCTGCGATAATAAGGGAGAGTGTTGGATATGGCAGTTAAAAATAGCGCGGCGCGCAAACATTTTGCCTTAATTGACGATAATTTTATTTACAATAGCATGGCCAACTTGGTAATAGCCATAGACAACCGCGCTTGTATAACAATCTTTAACCATACTTGTGAAAGAATCTTTGGCATTTTAGCCAGCGATGCCATCGGCAAGCCGATTAAGGAAGTCGTACCTTACACCGGCTTAATTAAAGTGCTTAAAACGGGTAAAGCCCATATTGGGCGCAAGGTTGTGTTTGGCAACGACCTTTACATAGCCAACCGCACGCCCATTATAAAGAATAATCAGGTTGTCGGGGCCATTGGCGTAGCTCAGGAGGCCATCGAACTACATAAACAGGCCACCGAACTGGATGAAACTAACAGGCAAAAGCAGGCCTTGACATCGATTTTCAAACATACCCGTGAAGGTTATTTATCGATTAACAAAGAGGGTTATATTAATTTAATTAACCCGGCGATGGTGGAATTATTAAGCGTATCCTCCGATAACATCCTGGGCCGCCATATAACCGAGGTAATACCGGAGACCCAACTGCACCTGTTACAAATTGACGGCACTTCGCAACATAACGAATTGGTGCAACTGGGTAACCAAAATATCCTCATTAGCCGTTTCCCGGTGTCTAATAACGGCCAGGTTGATGGCGCTGTTTGCAGAGTTATTTGTCAGGATCTCGACAAACTGGCGGCAATAGCCCAGCGTAAAAACCATGCCAAGCAGGAAAGTCGTGCGGATGGAGCGCATTACAGGCTGGATGACATTATCGGCGCCGGCAAAACTATCAGCCAACTTAAGGATATGACCCGGCGGGTGGCTAGAGGGCCATCCACGGTGATGATAACCGGAGAGAGCGGAACCGGTAAGGAGTTGTTTGCTCACGCTCTGCATGCCCATTCTTCCCGCTGTGACGGGCCTTTTATCAAGGTCAACTGCGCCGCAGTGCCCGAAAACCTTCTTGAATCGGAGCTGTTCGGTTACCGGGAAGGCGCCTTTACGGGCGCCCGGAAAGGTGGCCAGACAGGCAAGTTTGAACTGGCCCACAAAGGTACCATTCTGCTTGATGAAATAGGTGACATGCCTATGTCAATGCAGGCTAAGCTGCTTAGGGTACTGCAGGAAAAAGAAATTGAAAAGTTGGGGGATCGGGCTCCCAAAAAGATTGACGTACGGGTACTGGCTGCCACCAACCGCAATCTTACCGAAATGATTAGTGAAGGTAAATTCCGCCAAGATTTGTACTTTCGTCTGAACGTGATTAACATCAGCATTCCACCTCTGCGGGATAGGAGAGAAGACATCCCTGAACTGGCCAATTATTTTATCACGCATTTCAACCGGGAGTTCAACCTGAACATTAAGCGTCTCGACGCTGAAGTGGCCGGCTTGTTTGAAGCATATAACTGGCCGGGCAACGTCCGGGAATTGGAAAATATAATTGAGCGGGCCTTCAACCTGGTGGAAAGCGATAAAATTGAGCTAAATAATTTACCTCAATACCTGATTAAACAAAAGGAAACAGTTAGGCCGATGAATAACGATAAGACGCTGCCGGTGCTTTTGGAAAGTGTTGAAAAGGAAGCACTCATCGAAGCACTGGAGAAAACCGGCGGCAACAAGCTTCGCGCCGCCAAGGCTTTGGGCATTTCTCGCGCCTGGTTATACAAGAAAATAAAGCAATACCAAATTGGGTTGTAATTAGGCACTAATAATTAAAAGTACTAATTGAATAAAACCTGAAATTAGGATAAAATTCCCCTTGAGAAGGGGGATTTTTATTTGACTATTGAAACCAGGGAAACAACCTTCGAACTACCCGGCCACAAGGTTAGCCTGCTCCTGGTGAGGGATATAGAGAAGCTAATCACCGACCCGGGTGATGAAGATAAAGTGCCTTACTGGGCCGATATATGGCCCGCTGCCCATGGAGCAGCACACTGGATTTGGGAACACTTACGGTTCGATGGCGACGAGCTCATCGAATTGGGTGCCGGCCTTGGCTTGCCTGGCATAGTGTGCGGGCTGAAAGGAGCCCGGGTGACCTTTTCGGACTTTAACCCTTTAGCCCTTGAAATGGCCGCTGCAAACGCCAAACGCAACGACCTGGCCGTTTTTTCTACTCTGCAGGCCGATTGGCGCACTTATCAGCCAGAAAAGAAATATAACTGGGTGTTAGGTTCGGACATATTTTATAATCCCCAATTAAACATACACTTATTGCGGTTACTGCCAAAACTTATTACCCCCGGTGGTTGCATTCTGGCCGCCCACCCGGGCCGGCCCGCCACCGGTGAATTTCTACAGGCACTGAGGACAACCCTGGACGTGGTAGAAGAGCGGGAGGCCGTAGTACCGGTAATCATTGACGACCCGTATTTTCCCTATTACGAAATTAAGATCCATCTTATGAAGACCAACTAAACTCTTTACCTTGAGGCACTCATTCGCCTACGGGCGCCGAAGAACTCGCGCCCTGCGGGCACTCAGAGGAACTAAATAAGCGTGGAGGTCCGGTTATGTCAGCCGACAACAATTTAAACAACCGTAACAACCGATTTATCCACCTGCACGTACATACCGAGTACAGCCTTTTAGACGGTGCCTCCCGTATAAAGAAGGTAGTGGAAACCGCCGCCGGCATGGGTATGCAGTCCCTGGCCATTACCGACCACGGAGTTATGTACGGTGTGGTCGATTTTTACAAAGCTTGTTTGAAGCAAAACATCAAGCCCATCCTAGGCTGCGAAGTTTACGTAGCACCACGAACCAGGCACGACCGCACCCCCAAGGTGGATGACAATCTGTACCACCTGGTACTGCTGGCGGAAAACGAAACAGGTTATCGCAACCTGCTGCGCCTGGTTTCATTGGGCTTTACCGAAGGCTTCTATTACAAACCACGGGTGGACAAGGAACTGCTGGCCGCACACAGTGAGGGATTAATTGCGTTAAGTGGCTGCATTGCCGGGGAAGTGGCCACCCACATAATTAATAGCAACATGGAGCAGGCCGCTAAAAGCGCCAATGAATATGTGAATATTTTCGGAAAGCACAACTTTTACTTGGAACTTCAGGATCACGGCCTGGACGGGCAGAAAACTGCCAACCGTGGCCTGCTGGAACTGCACCGTAAAATGGGCATCCCCCTGGTGGCCACCAACGACGTACACTACGTGCTGAAAAGCCATTCCGAAATGCAGGATGTACTGCTTTGCATCCAAACCGGTAAAACAGTGGACGACCCAAACCGGATGCGTTTTGATTCCAAGGAATTTTACCTTAAGGATCAACGGGAAATGGCCTTGCTGTTCGGTGAATACGGGGATGCGCTGGAGAATACCGCCCTGATAGCCCAGCGGTGCAACGTGGAGTTGCAGTTTGGCACACTGCACCTGCCTGAATACCATGTACCCCAAGAGCACACCCCCGATTCCTACCTACTAGAGCTTTGCCTTGAGGGTATTAAATGGCGCTACGGTGAAATGAACGACACCATTGACCAAAGGCTTACATTTGAGCTTAAAGTAATCAAACAAATGGGTTACACAACCTATTTCCTGATTGTTTGGGACTTTATAGATTTTGCCAGAAAAAATGATATCCCGGTGGGTCCCGGCCGTGGCTCGGCGGCAGGCAGCATTGTGGCCTACGCGCTGGGGATTACCAATATCGACCCGCTGCGGTACGATCTGCTTTTCGAACGATTCCTCAACCCCGAACGGGTGTCCATGCCGGATATAGATATAGATTTTTGTTACGAAAAACGCGGCCGGGTTATTGACTACGTGGCCGAAAAGTATGGTTCAGACCGGGTGGCCCAAATTGCTACCTTTGGCACGATGGCGGCCCGGGCGGCCATTAAGGACGTGGGCCGGGCGCTGGGTATACCTTACGGCGACGTTGACCGTATCGCCAAGCTGATACCTACTGAACTGCACATTACCATTGAAAAAGCGCTCAACGATACCCCCGAGCTGAGTGCCCTGTACCGGGAAGACGACCAGGTACGCAAACTAATCGACACCGCATCCTTGCTGGAAGGGATGCCTCGGCACGCGTCCACCCATGCCGCCGGCGTGGTAATCACCCGTGAGCCGCTGACCCACTACCTGCCTCTGTGCAAGGCTGCGGACGGCCCGCTAACCACCCAGTTCGCTAAGGATCCGGTGGAAGAGTTGGGTCTATTAAAAATGGACTTCCTGGGCTTGCGCACATTAACTGTAATCACTGACGCGCTACAAATGATTAAGCAAAACCGCGGCGTGCAAATTGATATTGATGAGATTCCACTAGACGATCATAACGCATTCGAACTTTTAATCCGCGGTGAAGGGGTAGGCGTATTCCAGCTTGAAAGCAGCGGCATGCGGGCTATCCTTAGGGATTTAAAACCCGAAGTATTCGAGGATATCATTGCCCTGGTGGCCCTGTACCGACCGGGACCGCTGGGCAGCGGTATGGTGGAAGACTTTATCAAAAGCAAACACGGTGAAAAAAAGGCAGCTTACCTGCACCCCAAGCTGGAACCCATTCTCCGCGACACTTACGGGGTGATATTGTACCAAGAGCAGGTGATGCGCATTGCCAGCGACCTAGCCGGCTTTACCTTGGGTGAAGCCGACATGCTACGCCGGGCGATGGGCAAAAAGAAGCCGGAAATAATTGCCGATTTGCGGGCTCAGTTCGTAGAAGGTGCAGTTAAAAACGAAGTGGACGCTAACGTGGCCGGGCAAATATTTGACCTGATGGCCTATTTTGCCGGGTACGGGTTCAATAAAAGTCATAGCGCTGCTTATGCCATGGTCTCTTACCAGACCGCCTTCCTAAAAGCCAACTACCCGGTAGAATATATGGCGGCTCTACTGACATCGGTCAATGATAACTCAGATAAAGTAGCTTATTACATTGAGGAAAGCCGGCGGATGAATATAGACGTGCTGCCGCCGGATGTCAATATCAGCGGGATTAATTTTACTGTAGATGACGATAAAATTAGGTTCGGCCTGGCAGTGATTAAGAACGTAGGCCAGGGCGCGGTGCAATCCATCATCGAGATTAAAAAGCAGGGCGGTCCCTACCTATCCTTTGCTGATTTCTGTCAGCGGATGGAAACCAAGGTGATCAACCGGCGGGTGCTGGAGAACCTGATCAAGAGCGGCGCCCTGGATTCACTGGGCCATTTCCGATCCCAAATGATGACGGCAGTGGAGGCGGGCTTGGGCCTGGCTCAGGCTTCACATAAAGACCGGAAAAACGGCCAACTATCACTACTGGATTTCTGGGGTGAAGACGTCAAAAACACTGTCAACATTGACATGCCAAACATCAGAGAATTTCCGCCATCGGAAATGCTGGTTCTGGAAAAAGAAGCACTGGGCCTGTACGTTAGCGGTCACCCGCTTACCGAGTACCGGGAAGTTATCAATCGCAGTGCTTCGCATCGGATTGCCGGTCTCGGCGAACTGGATGAGCGATCCGAGGTGGTGGTGAGCGGCCTGTTGTCAGGTATTAAAAAAATTATTACCAAGCGGGGCGACAACATGGCTTTTGCCAGCTTGGAGGATTTAACCGGTGTAACCGAGTTGGTCATTTTCCCGCATACTTTCCGGGAGTGCGCCACCCTGCTAAAAGACGAGGGGGCAGTGCTGGTAAGCGGTGTCACCAACCAAAGCGCCGATGAAGTAAAAGTGATTGTTAATTCCATGAAACCGCTGATAAAGAAGCAGTATGGGGAATTATTTCTTAAGCTGGAGCAGGTTACTACCGGATTGGTGGCTAAAATCCAGCAGGTGTTGAGTTCCTTTCCTGGAGAGTGCCCAGTTTACCTTTATTTTCCCGACTCCAAAAAATTGGCCCGCACCGACCGACGGTTCTGGGTAAACCTGGACTCCGGCGTGGTTGAAGAGATGGCGGAGCTGTTGGGCCCTGACCAGGTGAAAGTAAAAGAGCAAGTTTTACAAGACCCGGAAAACAGCTCCGGCGGCATGGTATAACTTGTCAAACCGGTGGCCTTATGATATCATGATTCTGTAGCATCGTAAGAAGTAATGGTAATAACACGGGGTGAAAAAAATGAATACATCAAGTGAAATAGCTGGCCAATACGTAGTTATTAAAGCGTTGGAAAACGGGGTGACCATTATCGGCCTCACTCGGGGTCGGGACACCAAGTTCCACCATTCAGAGAAACTAGATAAAGGCGAAATAATGATTGCCCAATTTACCGAACACACCTCCGCTATCAAAATCCGCGGCCGGGCTGAGGTAATGACCAAGCACGGTAGCCTAAAAACCGACGTGTAAGCAAAATATCCAGAGTTTAACTCTGGATATACTTGTTTCACAGGTTTAATGCCCGTACCCAACCATACCTTCAATTTTAAAAATTTTTATCCAACAGCTAATAAATCCAAACCTCTAATGTGAAACCATAGTTTCCTAAAAGTCGCAAAAATGAAATTGCATATTTAATCTACTGGATCCAAAGAGTAATATTAATTATTTTAATATTAGGAAAGGTGGCCATGGAATTTGCTCAGAATTGCCGTTTTGACCAGTGGCGGCGACTCCCCGGGCATGAATGCTGCTATCCGTGCCGTAGTGCGTAAAGCTATTTACCATGGGCTGGAAGTGATTGGTATCCAGCGGGGGTTTAGCGGTTTTATAGAGGCTGACATGGGCCCTATGAATCTAGGCTCGGTAGCCGACATCATCCACCGCGGCGGCACCATTCTGCGCACCGCCCGTTCCGAGGAATTCATGACTAGCCAAGGACGAGCAAGAGCCTACGCCAACGTAGAAAGGTTCGGCATTCAGGGACTGGTGGTTATCGGTGGTGACGGCTCTTTTAAAGGCGCGGAAATATTCCACAACGAATTTAACGTGCCGGTGACGGGAGTGCCGGGAACCATTGATAATGATATTGCCGGAACCGATTATTCCATCGGATTTGACACTGCGGTAAATACCGTGGTTGAAGCGATCAATAAAATAAGAGATACCGCTACTTCCCACGAGCGCACTTTTATTGTAGAGGTAATGGGCCGGGAAAGCGGTTGTATTGCCATGACTTCCGGACTAGCCGGGGGGGCGGAATCAATTCTAATCCCGGAATTGGAATATAACCTCGATGAGGTATGTGATAAGCTTTACCGAGGCTATAAGCGAGGAAAATTGCATAGTATTATCATTGTAGCTGAAGGAGCAGCCAGCGGCATTGATGTCAGTCGGGCCATTAAAGAAAAAACAGGGTTAGATACCAAAGTAACCATCTTGGGCCATTTACAGCGCGGAGGGACACCTACCGCCTTCGACCGTATCCTGGCCAGCCGCATGGGAGCCAGAGCTGTAGACTTGCTGATGTCAGGTTACCGCCAGCATATGGTGGGCATGGTTGCGGGTGAAATAATAGCCTGCCCCCTGGAAACTGTTTTTACTGTCAAAAAACCTATCGACATGGATGTTTATAACCTGGCGGGTATATTATCAATTTAATATCTATTGGCCATATTAGTTGTTTATGAAAAATGGCTATTTTTCTCATCAAATGAGGAATATAGCCGATAGGATGTTTACCAATTAATGGGGGGAATAACATTGCGGCGCACCAAGATAGTATGCACCATCGGCCCCGCCAGCGAGCAAATGGAAGTGCTGGAAAAAATGATGCTGGCCGGGATGAACGTGGCCCGGCTAAATTTTTCTCACGGCAACCACGAAGATCATTTAAGGCGTGTGCAGGCCGTCCGTAGGGCGGCCATTAAAACCAGCAATAACATTGCTATTCTTTTGGATACCAAGGGACCGGAAATAAGGTTGGGTTTCCTGGAACGGGAATCGGTTGAATTATTGCCCGGCGCAGAAGTCCGGATCACCACTGATGACGTTAAAGGCAATGAAAAGGTGCTGCCGGTTACATATAAAGACCTTCCCAGGGACGTGCAACCAGGAGATCGGATTTTAATCTCAGATGGGCTGATCGCTCTCCTGGTTAAAGAAGTTGAAGCATGCGAGATCCTCTGTGTGGTGGAAAACGGCGGCAAACTGACCAGCCAAAAAGGAGTAAATGTACCCGGAGTCCGAATTAACCTGCCGTCACTGACCGAAAGAGATAAAGATGATATTTTGTTTGGCATTAATAATAATTTTGATTTCATTGCCGTTTCTTTTGTCCGTAAAGCCGGGGATGTACTGGCCATCAGGCGGATTATTGAAGAAAACAATGGCCATATGGATATAATTGCTAAGATAGAAAATCAGGAAGCCGTTGACAATCTGGACGAAATTATCAAGGTTTCCGACGGTATTATGGTTGCCCGGGGTGACCTGGGCGTGGAGATACCACCGGAAGAAGTACCTATAATACAGAAGGCCATCATTGAGCGGTGCAACCTGGCCGGCAAACCAGTGATTACAGCCACCCAAATGCTGGAGTCGATGGTGCAGAACCCGCGGCCCACCCGGGCTGAAGCCAGCGACGTGGCCAACGCTATTCTGGACGGGACAGACGCCGTCATGCTGTCCGGTGAAACGGCTGCCGGCAAATACCCGGTGGCGGCTATACAAACCATGGGCCGCATTGCGGCCCGGGCAGAAGCGGCTCTGGAGTATGACGAACTGCTCAGGAGTAAACGACGGGCTATTTCCCGCACCATCACCGATGCCATAAGCCACGCCACCGTTACCACCGCCCTGGATCTGGGGGCGGCAGCTATCATTACTTCCACTGAGTCGGGGTATACAGCTAAAATGGTTAGCAAGTACCGCCCCAAGGCCACTATTATAGCGGTAACACCCCATAAAAACGTATTGCGTAAAATGGTTCTGATCTGGGGAACCCAGCCGCTGCTGGTGGAACGCACGGAGGATACCGACAGTATGATCGCTGCGGCAGTGGATGTTTCTTTAAAGTCCCAATTAATTAAGGGCGGGGATTTAATTATCATTACAGCCGGGGTTCCCGTCGGCGTGCATGGCACCACCAACTTGATTAAGGTGCAGACCGTGGGTGACATCATGGCCAATGGTACCGGCATTGGCAACCGGGCTATGACTGGCAAGGCATGTGTGGCGGTTAATGCCCGCCAGGCAGTGGAAAGAATATCCAGGGGCGATATTTTAGTGACCAATGATACCGACCGGGACTTCATCCCGGCTATAGAAAAGGCCGGGGCCATTATTACCGAAGTAGGCGGCTTGACCTCCCATGCCGCTATCGTGGGTTTGGAGTTTGGCATCCCGGTAGTGGTGGGAGTGTCCGGGGCCACAAACATTATCCCCGATGGGGAAACCATTACCGTGGATGGGCAACGGGGCTTGGTCTACCGCGGTTCAGCCAGGGTACTGTAAAAACTCAGTATTCAGTAGACAGTAGTCAGTAGTCAGAATAAAAAACATAACGACATGGAATTGCTGGGAGGCTGGTGGAGTGAAAAGCATGAACCATGCAGACAAAACACCCCACAATAAAATTCTGGTTTGCCTTGGCGACAGCATCACATACGGTTTCCCCTACGGCCCACAATCGTCCTGGGTAAAAGTATTGGCCGGCAAAATTGCTGTCATGCCGCTAAACCGGGGCATGAACGGAAATACCACGTCAGACATGCTTCATCGGCTACCCGAGGAATTAAGGAACCCCGGCGTATCCCATGTGCATATTCTAGGCGGTACAAACGATGCCTGGATGGAAAGCAATCCGGAATATTCAAGACGTTGTATTGAGCAAATGGTGCAAATGTGTTTCAAAAAGAATATAACGCCAATACTGGGCATCACTACCCCGGTATGTACAGTAGCTGATGGCGGTAACAGCTTTTTTCCTTTCGGATTAGATGAAATTATCAACTGGCTAAACCGGCACCGGGTTTGGCTGCAGGAATACGCTGCCGCCCAATCCATCCCACTGATTGATTATTTTACACCGCTATGCCAGACGGGCACCCAGATTGGGGACCCGTTTTATTTCATTGACGAAGCACATCTGAGCAACGCGGGAAACAGTAAAATGGCCCAAGTAGCCATTAAGGCACTGGCCGATATGTTTTAATAATTGCCAAGTTTTGATTCTCCATTTCGCTTTGTTTCCTTTTAGCATGAACCGTACCCGGACTTCTTTAACAGCCTTCATTTAAAGATGCTTGTTTTTTAATTCCAGCAGGAAAACAAAACGACAAGGTCGAATAATCTATTTATTCAGAATCTTTACACTTGATGGAAGAGTAGAAAAATTAACAGCAGCATTTTCTCGTGACAACGTTGTCCGAGCAACAGAATATCAAGGGAGGTCACAATTGATGTCGAAAAGAAGTGTTAACTATGATGTATTGTCGCCGGTCAAATTTTTACCCCGCAGCGCTTTGACTTACAGTGATAAGGAAGCGGTTGTATACAATGATCAGCGATATAGTTACCGGGAGTTTTATAACCGGGTTAACCGCCTGGCCAATGCTTTGAAAAATGCGGGTATCGGTAAAGGTGATAAGGTTGCCTTTATCTGCCCCAACACGCCGCCAATGTTGGAAGCTCATTACGCGGTACCGATGATCGGTGCTACGCTGGTTAGTATTAACATCCGCTTGGTAGCAAAAGAAATTGCTTACATTATTAATCATTCCGACGCCAAGGCCCTTTTTGTAGATAACGAATTTGCCGGGCTAATCAAGCCAATTATTAATGAGTTAACCAATGTAACCAATATTGTTAACATATGCGATATCAGTGCCGAAAAACCTCTGGCAGGGCCGGATTACGAAGAATTCATCGCCGGCGGTTCCGAGGAGCCGGTGGAAATAGATGTGGACGATGAGTACCAGGTGGCCACTATTAACTACACCAGCGGCACTACCGGGCTGCCCAAGGGGGTTATGTATCACCACCGGGGGGCTTACCTTAATGCCCTTGGCGAAGCGCTGGAATGTGGTATGAATTCGCAATCCGTTTACCTGTGGACCCTGCCCATGTTCCACTGCAACGGGTGGTGCTTCACCTGGGGTGTAACAGCAGTAGGGGGTACCCATGTGTGCCTGCGCAAGGTGGTTCCGGAAGAAATCTACCGCTTGGTGGAAGAGGAAGGTATCTCCCACCTGTGTGCTGCCCCCACGGTATTAATAGCGATGTCCACTTTCCCCGGCGCCAAAGAAGTAAAGATGACCCGCCAGTTGAATGTAATAACGGCGGGGGCACCGCCGGCACCGGCGATAATTAAGAATATGGAAGTAATCGGGGCCAATGTAACCCAGGTTTACGGTTTAACCGAAGTTTACGGGCCGCACAGCATCTGCGAGTGGCAGCCCCAATGGGATAGCTTGTCGGCTGACGAAAGGGCTAAAATTAAGGCCCGCCAGGGAGTTCCCTATATTACGGCCCATTACATGGACGTTGTCGATCCCGCCAGCATGGCACCGGTGGCCTGGGACGGCGAAACCATGGGTGAAATAGTTATGCGCGGCAATAACGTGATGCTTGGTTATTACAAGCAACCTGAATCCAGCGATGAAGCTTTCCGGGGTGGTTGGTTCCACAGTGGCGACTTGGCGGTGGTTCACCCCAACGGCTATGTAGAAATTAAGGATCGCATGAAGGATATTATCATCAGCGGCGGCGAGAATATTTCCACCGTTGAGGTGGAGAACATTATTTACAACCACCCGGATGTAAACGAAGTGGCAGTCATATCCATACCGGATCCCAAATGGGGCGAGGTAGCCAAGGCTTTCATAGTACCCAAACCCGGCACCAACCCCACTGCCGAAGACATCATCAACTACTGCCGGGAAAACATGGCCCGCTTCAAGGTGCCCAAGGCTATTGAATTTGGTGAACTACCCAAAACGTCCACCGGCAAAATTATGAAATACAAACTACGTGATAAGGAATGGGCCGGGCGCGACCGCAAGGTAAATTAGTATTTAATCTGTCTCATGATAAATAAAGCGGACAAGTAAAATCTTGTCCGCTTTAGCTTTGGGCCTTTCGAGTTGGAGCGTTCAAGTCAAGAACCGTCCCCGACTTGAACGCATTACATGGGTGCCAACTTAATGTTGCCGGCGGCAGCCAGTTTATCATTCTTAATCGCCAGCGCACCGGTTACCGACTTGACTCCCAGGGCAAAATCCACCGCTGACTGCAAGTCCGACTCGTTATGTACCAGGTTGCCCGCTGCCGTGGCTACTGCGTCGGCCAACGCCGCTGACGGGGCCAGTACCACCATCGCATCGGCACAGCCCAGACTGAGGGAATGGCCTACAGTACCGGATGAGGTACAAATGCCCAGGGGTGTACGGTGCGGTTCAATTTCCAGGGCCAGGCGGTTGGTAAAAGTAGAAGGGCCGGCAAAGATACCGATCCGGCGCACCCGTTCAGTACGCATGAAGATGTCGCCGCCGTTTTCCACGATTACTTCCCGGGTACGCCGGGCCAGGTATTCACCGATATGCTGGGCAATAGCCCCGGCCACGGCTGCCATGGGCCCGGTACCAGCGGCCTGACCGGCCATCGCCATACTTAGGACGATGGCCGGCGCACCGGGTTGGGGCGTACGCGGTTCTAAAGCGCGCCTAAAATTTTCATCTTTTAAGATATACTGTTCCAACTGTGACCGTACTGCCATAACCGCCTGCCTGGCGCCGTCAAAAAGTTCCTGGTTCAACCTGGCACGTGGGATGCCGATATCCAGATCGGTTTCCTTAACTAGCAGCTGAAAAAAAACCAGGTCATCCTGCCGGTGCAACAGCCGGTAAGCACGATTTACATATTCGTTCAAAAACGAACCTCCATGGCCCGCATGGGACACGCTTTTAGACACAGGTGACAAACCACACAGCGGTCACTGTCAAAGCGCACTATCATGTCCGGCCGTTCGATGAACAGCGCCCCTGAAGGGCAGATAGCAGTGCAGGAACCGCAGCTTACGCATTTATCTTCGTTCTGAATGATTTCCTCGGTCAGGGACTGCACACCAACTCCGACGCTTCTTAGGTATTCAATACCCGCTTCGATGTTCTCACCGCTGATGTCCATCACCATAGTGCCTTCCATTTGGGGGTTTACATTGGCCTTCAGTATATTAATAACCAGATTATAGTCCTTTACCAGCTTGTAAATCATGGGCTGATCCGATATGTCGGCGCTAAATCGCAGCACTACCTTTTTAGGGGCCATTTTCCCACACTCCTTTTAATCAATCTTCGCACAGGTCTTCTTTATTAACCCTGCAACGCATTAGCGTTGATTCCTGCGTTGGCATCGGGCAACAGTTCTACCGGCTCACCCAGCAGGAACTCACCCTTTTGGATCCAGGTTTTTAAAAGTCCTGCAATTTCCCTGGCCCGCGGGTAACTGGACATCGGTGCCGTGGTCACTTCCCGGCCGTTAATTTTGATGGTGCCGCTCTTTAATTCAGCATAGCTCACGTGACCGAGATTACCGGACTCACGCTCGGGAAAAGCCTGGCTGTAGTCTATAATGGGAGCGAACAGTTCATCGTCACCAGCGGCAGCAAATCGGCAAACGTCCTCGTTCAGGATGGGGATAGGGATGCCCAGGCCAACAGATAGACTGGCACCGTAACCCAGCATGCTGGCACCGGCCAGCCAACGGGGACTCATTTTTTTCAGATCACCGATTACCGATAGGGTAGCCCCAGCCGGGCTTAAATCTTGCCCGCTTTCATCCTTCATAAAGGAAGGGAAGTGCTGGGTGCCGTTCCAGGCCACATAACCCACACTACCACCCAGGAATATGCGGGTTCCAATACCGATAGTCTTAAACCACGGATCCTTAAGCAGCGGGCTTAACTGTCCCGACGTTGAATAATGGGCGTTTTGCATGTTGCTTTTAAGTACCCCCATGTAGGTATGGATGGTTTTGGAGCTTGGGTTAACAGCGCAGCTATAATTCTGATAAGCGTTACGCGGGTTAAACAGGATTGCCTCGTTAATGTCGTCCAGGGTAATTTGGGCTTCAAATTCCCGGCGCGGGTAACAGTCGGTGCCATAACCGGTGGTTCGCAAATTTACTTTCTTGCCAGCCACCAAATCCTGAATTACGTGCCCGCCGCCGTACCGAAACTCGCCCGGATAGTCACTGTTCAGCGGGTCGTCTTCCCTAACTTCGGTGGCTCCGATGTAGGCGTCGACGGCAGCGATACCTGAATAAGCAGGTACTCCGTTCAACCATACTTTCTGCATCTTAATTCTGGGTTTGGAATGCCCCAGGTTTAAAAAAGCGCCGGAAGAGCACATGGGTCCAAATGTTCCGGTGGTCACCACGTCGACCTCCGACGTGGCATAGCTCACGCCTTTTTCTTTGACCAGGGTCACCAGTTCTTCAGCGGTAATTACCACCGCTTTACCCTGCTTGATGCGTTCATTAATTTCCCGGAATGTTCTTTCCGTTGCCATACAGCACCTCCATTGGTTTTGTGCTCCGCTCCGACAAATAAAACCCCTTCAGGGTACAGAAGAGGTTTTAGATACGTCACCTCTTATCTGCCAGAAGTTATTACTTCTGCAGGAATTAGCACCATACCTCCGCCATAGGCGGGGCGGTTGCCGGGCTTCACAGGGCCAGTCCCTCCACCACTCCGGATAAGAGCACTTTTTAATTAGTTGTGTACAATACACTTTTATAGTTTATCAATTGTCTGGTCTGTTTGTCAACAGCATAGCTGGTAACCACTTTTTGGGAAAGGGGACACACCTACAGAATGTCACTAATTTGTTGTGACGAACTTCGAATTCAAAGTGTGAGATGCATCATAGATAGCCGGTTAAATATTCAGTAAGCTATAAGTAACCAAAGAGGAATAACATATTTACAATACAAAAGGAGGCCATGAATAATGTTTTGTTACCAATGTGAACAGACAGCCGGCGGTACCGGCTGCACCAAAGTGGGAGTTTGCGGCAAGAACGAGGATATCGCTAGTTTGCAGGACGCACTGATTATCGGTCTAAAAGGTGTAGCCGCCTATGCTTTCCACGCCAGGGAACTGGGCGAGCGTGATGAGCAGGTAGACGCCTTTATGCATGACGCGCTGTTTAGCACCCTGACCAACGTAAATTTCGACTTGGGTAACCACGTGGAAAAAGTTCTCCAATGTGGTGAAATGAATTACCGGGCCATGGAATTGCTTGACAAGGCCAACGTTAACCGGTTCGGTTCTCCAATGCCCACCCAGGTGTCCACCGGCCTTAAGCCCGGCCCGGCCATCCTGATTACCGGCCACGACTTGCTGGATCTGCACGAGCTTCTAAAGCAAGCCCAGGCCGCCGGAGTAAACGTGTACACCCACGGTGAAATGCTGCCGGCCCATGCCTATCCGTTACTTAACAAGTTCCCCAACCTGGTGGGAAATTATGGCTCAGCGTGGCAGAACCAGAAGAAAGAGTTTGACGAGTTTCCAGGCGCCATCCTGGGCACCACTAACTGTGTGCTGATCCCCAAGGAATCCTATAAAGACCGTATGTTTACCTGTGGCATTGCCCGTCTTCCCGGTGTGACACACATCGCCGACCGTGATTTCAGCGCGGTGGTTGAAAAGGCCAAGTCGTTGCCGCCCGCCACAGAGAAACAAGGCGGCACACTAACCACCGGTTTCCACCACAATTTCGTGCTCTCCATCGCCGATAAGATTGTCGATGCGGTAAAAGCCGGTAAGATTCGCCACTTCTTCCTGGTGGGCGGCTGTGAAGGCTCCCGGTCATCCCGCAGTTACTTCACCGACTTCGTCAAACAAGTGCCCAAGGATTGCGTAGTCATTACCCTGGGCTGCGGCAAGTACCGTTTTAACGACCTGGATCTGGGCGATATCGACGGTATCCCGCGCCTCTTAGATATGGGTCAGTGCAATAACGCCTATTCAGCCATCCAGGTGGCCGTGGCGCTGTCCAAAGTATTCAACTGCGGCGTAAACGACCTACCGCTCACCTTGGTGCTGTCGTGGTTCGAACAAAAAGCGGTAGCCATTCTGTTCACTCTGCTGCATCTGGGGATCAAAAATATCCGCATCGGCCCCACGGCCCCGGCGTTCCTGACCCCCAACGTGCTGGCAGTCATACAAGAGAATTATAACCTGCAGCTTATCACCACACCGGAAGAAGACATCAAGGCTGTCCTGGGTTAATACCTCTCAAAAGAAGTAAGTTTTAGTTAGTCCTAAAATGTTTAGCCCGGCCTAAAACGGCCGGGCTAAACATTTACGCCAATTGGGAATCTTTCGCAACTTGTTGAAAAGCAATTTAATCATCAGTATGCTGCAGATAAACGTAACCATCGTTAAGCCTCCGCCAAGAATTGCTCCGACAGGCGGTCAATGGCTCTCTTTTCAATCCTGCTTACGTAGGAGCGGGAAATACCCATATTTTTAGCGATTTCTTTCTGTGTCCGGCGTTTCTTGCCGCGGAGCCCGTAACGCAGTACCAGAACATTCCTCTCTTGCGGAGTAAGGTGTTTTAGTTTGCGCCACAACTGCTCACAGTCCAGATTCTTGGCCACCAGTTCAGCCACAGCCTCTGCATCGGTGCTTAATACGTCCATGAAGTGAATCTCATTGCCTTCCACTGTTTATCTGTGAAAGTCTGGGATTTTATTAGTTGTGCCGCATAATCATTGTTATGTTCACCCAGAATAATAACACGTTTCAAGGCTATTAATTCCGAACATATTCTTTACATACGTTCAAATTTCCTTCCAAAACCTAAATTATTAAACATAATTAACAATGACCATAACAAAATGAGAAATCAGCTTGCTGAACATTTTACCTGCAAAGCACAGCTATAAGGAGTCTTGTCTTGCTTTGATAATTGCAGCCTATAAATGTTTACTGTGCAGCATGTTAATTAAGCCCGCTTTAATTTTTTATGTTATAATTAATGTATATTATTTTTAGAAAGGAGAATTCAAATGTATTACTTTAACTTGTTTGAAAATGACCAACCCACTGTTCATTCCTAGGACGGGGATGAACAGCTAAGTTCTAAAACTGCCCCGTCTTAGAGATTTGCTTATAAAATCTCATTAAATAAGGCGGAGGTAATAAATAATGGGAAATACGATATTAGGAGCAATATGTTTATCTTTAGCAGCTAGTATTTGGGGCGGTATGTATGTTGTGAGTAAATATGTACTCGATTTTATTCCCCCATTTACTCTTGTTTGGTTACGATATGTTATTGCGTTTGCTGTTTTGTATGCAATTTTAAAAATATCTCAACGTAAAACAAAAAATTGTACCAAACTTGAAAAGAAGGATTGGCTACTATTAGGCTGGATTGGATTTATCGGATATTTTGTTTCGATTTCTTTTCAATTTATTGGAACAAAACTTTCGGATGCCCATACGGGTGCTCTAATCACTTCGGCAACACCAGCCTTTATTGTGATATTTGCTCGATTCGTCTTGAAGGAAACTCTTACTATACGTAAGATTCTCTCTCTTTTATTAGCCACTATTGGTGTTGCAATTGTTGTTGGATGGAGTCCAACCCTTGGAACTTACTTTTGGGGAAGTGTCATTTTAGTAGGTGCTGCGATAACATGGGCTTTACTATCTGTATATGTTAAGGTTGCATCTTACAACTATTCCTCACTAACTATAACAACTTATGCAATTTTATTTGCATTAGTTTTTACAACACCATTCATGTTATGGGAGATTCAAACAAACAACATTCTCTTTAATAATTCTTCAATCATCCTTGGAGTTCTATATTTGGGAATAGTATCAACGGCTGCTGCTTTCTTTCTGTGGAACAAGGGAATGGAAATGATGGATACTGGAATTGGTTCGCTGTTTTTCTTTTTCCAACCATTAGTCGGTTCCTTTTTGGGATGGTTATTACTCAGTGAACATTTGGATTTGAATTTCTTTGTTGGCGGCTCACTAATTTTGTTAGGAGTATTGATTGTAACCGTCCAGAAAAAGAAAAAATTAAATTAGAGTGTAAAAAAGACAGGAAAATTCCTGTCTTTTTACTTTAAATAAGAAAAACATCGGGACTTTAATTTAAAATTTCTCCCCGTTAGTTTTCAATGTTGCACAGTGTAAACAGAGTGCGCCCTACCGAACATGTCGGTATTAACATCTTTATTACCTAACCTGGCAATTTACTTAGCGCTGTAGAAGTGCTTATCGAGTTCCTGGCAAAACAATTGATCTATATTTTTATCCTTGACTGTTAAAGTTAGACCGGAACGACGAAATAGCTTTACTAATTTCTAGCTTAATGCAAATTTTTGCAGGAATATTGTAGAAAAAAGTCGAATAAAATTAAAAATCTTTATTCGATGCGAAAAAGATAATTCCCGGAAGCCGAAATATAGTAGTTCCTTTTTAATAGATTAATATGTGTACTGTTTAAATAAAAAAATCGGACAAACCGGTCGAAGAAGCTAAATTACGCCATCTAAGGGATGGTCAGGCCCAATCAGAGACTGGTCATTAGACGAAATTGTTTGGAACAAGCCTGGGCGAACGGAAGAATCAGAATCAGAATCAAAAGCAAAGTGTATTAGTACCGGCAATTAAAGACTCGGCGGTCTCCCCGAGGGAAGGGGAAATGCCCCTTAAGCGCTAACTACCCTGTAGCTGCCGCTTGCGGTTGGAGCGAAGCGGAGAGTTTTGATAGCTCGCCGAAGATATTTCCGCAATAATTCTACTTAATCTGCAAAAATTAAATTCTTTTTATTCAATAATAAGTAGTATAGTGGGTTTACTTTTTTATTATGTGTGGCGTCTAGTGTTACTGCCACCTTATAACGTCCAGCAGGCTGTTAAATAAAATAGTTTGGAAGTTCGCTTAATATAGATTAATTAGGGCTTGCTGAACGAAACAAAAACCCAATAAAATCAAGGATTTAGGAGCATATTTGTCGAAATAAGATGCATGGAAAACGCGGTAAATAATGCAAAAACCGTGCACCTGGAGGGACAAACATGTT
>Ga0209643_1000249_pt1 | contig 125031 bp, 114 predicted proteins | sample AutmiccBRH37_all_FD_187383 | JGI IMG/M metagenome (GOLD analysis project Ga0209643, IMG submission 187383) | Deep subsurface microbial communities from Mt. Terri, Switzerland - Autotrophic microbial communities BRH/37_all (SPAdes) (version 2) | ecosystem: Environmental > Aquatic > Deep...
CATAGGTGGCATCTATAAGCATCCCGGCTTCTCTCGCCTCTTGAATGATCCGCTTTATCGGAGCAGATTCTGGACTGACTATTGCAACGATTCGGTTTGCCGAAATGAAATTCCCAAATCCAATGTTTATTAGCTTAATCTGCACCGAAAGTACTCCCCCTGCTCTTACCGCTGGAACCTCTCCTTCAGGGCCTGTAGTTGGCGCTTACCGAGGCCCTGTACCCGGCGGGCATCGTCAATTCCCACTTCCTCCATGATCTTCTGAGCGGTGGTCTTGCCAACTCGGGGTAGTGACGCCAGCAAATAAGCCACCCGCATTCGGCCGTAGACTTCATCATCCCTTTTGTCCAGAACACTGTGGATGTTCAGGTCGCCGCTTTTCAGCATCTCCCTGATCTCCTTGCGTCTGGACCTCATCTCTTGGGCTTTTCTCAAAGCCCGCATCTTCTCTTCAGCCGACAGCTTTGGCAGTGTCATGTGAGATCCCTCCTCCCATTTCGAAGTCCATATGCCTGGTTGTAACGCCTTCACCTTCGCTAAGAGTCAGGCCACAGCCGATCCTGGGAATGGTGGCGAGCTACTCGATGTTCTGAACCTGCTCGCGCATCTTCTCAAGCTCAACCTTGAGATCAACAACTGCACTGCCGATCTGGGCATCGCTGGCCTTGGCTCCGATTGTATTGACCTCCCGGAGCATCTCCTGAAGGATGAAATCAATCTTCCGGCCAACGGAGCCGTCATCCTCCAGGGTTTCACGAAGTTGGGCGATATGACTCTCTAGTCTCACAATCTCTTCCGCGATACTGCTGCGGTCAGCGAAGTAGGCGAGTTCCTGAGTCAACCGATCCTCATCAACCGCCGTACCCTCCGGGAGGATCTCCTCAAGGCGCTTGATCAGTCGGTCCCTATACTCAGTCACCACCTGGGGGGCGCGCTCGGCAACGGATCCAGCCAACTGGTTCACTGTATCCAGCCGCTGAGCAAAATCCCTCTCAAGCTGGCGACCCTCAAACTCACGCATGCGCATGAGGCCTGCTAAGGCAAGAGTTACTGCCTCCTCCATATCCGACCAAATGGCATCGAAGTCAGCCTCGTCGGCACTGACCATAAGAACCTCAGGGAATTCAGCCAGGGCGGCTACAGAAATCTCAGTACCCTTTTCTGAAACACCAATGGCTTCCTGAAGCTCTATAAAAGCCCTATGATATGCGCTGGCCAAGTCGGTGTCGACCAGGACTCTCTTTTTGCCGGGCAACAGCCCATCGCGAGAGATGTAGACATCAGCTCTACCCCTGAGAACTCGGGAACCGATCACTGTCTTGACCTTATCCTCAAGGGAGTTGAGCTCTTTGGGCATACGAGCTACAATCTCGGAGTAGCGATGATTTACTGATCTAATCTCACATAGATACTGGCCAGTCTGGCCAGAGGACTTGCCCCTGCCAAACCCTGTCATACTGACTACCATTGATAACCCCTTCATCAGGTTTCAACCAATAGAGCAACTCATCAATCATGCAAGCCCAGTATTCCCGCCTGGGTATGGTGGCATGTATTGCTAGCCTGTCCAGAATAGGGTTGGCTGGTAATTTACCTCTCTATTCTCGCCGAAATCGCAGGATTCCTGCGTGGATACCCAATACAGGAACTTTTTTTCCACCAATGCCTAGCCTTTCCACGCAAGCGCCGTCAGGTCCAGATCACCATCAAAGACCCTGACGGCAGGCCCCTCAATGAATACCGATCCATCATGGGACCATATCATCTGCAACTCGCCACCATCAAGGACGATGGTGATCTCCTGCCCCCTGCCATAGATGCCGTTGAGTACCGCGGCCACACCCGCCGCTGCCGCGCCGCTTCCACAGGCCATTGTAATCCCTGAACCTCGCTCCCAGACCCTCATTCTCAGCCGCTGTTTTCCCAGGTCCTGTATGAACTCAACATTGGCTCTGTCCGGGAAGAGACGGTGCCCTTCAATGACCGGGCCTACCTCCCCAAGGGGAACCCCCTCAACATCATCAACCAACACCACACAGTGAGGGTTGCCCAGCGATAGCAGGGTTGCATGGTAGGTCCTGTCTTCCAGCGGGATGGGTACACCCACCAGGGGCTCCTCAGGCCTTGCTTCGACTTCGATCATGGAAACCGGGATATCACTGGGGCCAAAGCCTGGAGGGCCCAGGTCGACGCGGACAGCGGCCACCTCACCATCGACAACCTTCACCTCTGACCTGACAATCCCCGACTTGGTGACAACCTGGAAACTGGTCTTATCAGTATATCCCTCTTCAAAGACATACCTGGCCAGGCAGCGCATCCCGTTTCCGCACATGCCCCCCTCACTGCCATCAGAGTTAAACATCCTCATGGAGAAGTCACCGTCAGAAGCTGGCCCGATCAGAATGAGGCCATCGGAACCCACCCCAAAGTTGCGGTTGCTTACGGCCCTGGCCAACCTCTCCAGATCAACACCTGCAAGGTCCTCCTGGAACAGATCAACATAGACATAATCGTTGCCAAGCCCGTGCATTTTAGTGAACCTCATGTACCTGCACCCCCTGCTGCCTGCTGAGCTCTACTGGTTTCCATTCCCTCTCTCTAATCTACCACAAACAGCCAACCGGGAATACTGCAGGCCCCCGCCAAGCATCCGTTCCGGGGGCCTGTAGGACACAGCTTGAGAATTACAGCGATCGTTACTGCCTGATGACCCGCACATGTGACGGCCGCCCGTAGATCAACAGTCGCCTGAAACCAACAACAATCTGGCCCAGAGATGATGCCAAAATGACGGCCAACCAATCCCCACTCACCAGAGGCACGGTCTTGAATACGCTGGCCAGGGCAGGTATGTACACAACTGCCAACAACATCAGAGCGGAGATGATTACCGCCACCACAAGGTATCCGTTGGCAAAGAGGCCCAGATCATAAATGGATTTCCGCTCACTCCGGCAGTCAAAGACATGGAACAGCTGAGACATGACAAGGGTGGCAAAGGCAAGGGTACGGGCGTAAACCAGGTCACCGTCACTAACCCCCAGGCCCCAGATAAAGACTGCCAGAGTGGCCAGGGCGATGAGGGTTCCCCTGCCAAGGATCTTTATACTCAGCCTCCGGGCAAAGATGCTTTCGCCAGGGGCCCGCGGCGGTCGCTCGAGAACGTCGGCGTCGGCAGGGTCTACACCAAGGGCCATGGCGGGGAGTCCGTCTGTGACAAGGTTCACCCAGAGGATCTGGATCGGCAGGAGTGGGAGAGGCATGCCCATGAGGGAGGCCAGGAACATCACCAGCACCTCACCAACATTACAGGACAGGAGGTAGCGTATGAACTTCCGGATATTGTCATAGATGGCTCGCCCCTCACCAACAGCGGCAACGATTGAGGCAAAGTTGTCGTCGGTCAATACCATTGCCGCTGCTTCCTTCGTCACGTCAGTCCCGGTAGATCCCATGGCAACCCCAATGTGCGCCTCTTTTACCGCCGGGGCGTCGTTGACCCCATCCCCTGTCATCGCTACGATCTCCCCTGCGCGTCTCAGGGACTTTACAATCGTCAGTTTGTGCTGGGGGGAGACCCGGGCGAAGGCCTTGGCCGTTGTTACCACCCGCAGAAGGCCGCGGTCATCAAGGTTCTCAATCTCCCGGCCTGTCACCACCGTCTCTCCCTCACTGAGGAGCCCTAGCGACTTCGCTATGGCGGCGGCAGTTGACGGGTGGTCCCCGGTGATCATGACAGGGCGGATACCTGCCCTCCGGCAGGCCCGCACCGCGTCCCTGGCCTCGGGCCGCGGCGGGTCTATCATCCCGATGAGCCCGATGAATACAAGGTTTCGCTCAAGTTGCTCAGGGTCCTGGGGCAGCTGCCCCGGTGGGAGTTGCCTCACCGCCACCGCCAGGACGCGCAGGGCCTGATTACCCATGGTCTCGTTGGTCTCCAGGATCCTCCTCCGGTCGGCAAAGCGAAGGGGAGCCGTCCCTCCTTTGGACATAGCAATGCTGCTGCAGAGATCAAGGACGGTATCAGCGGCACCCTTGCAGACAAGTACCCGGGACTGGGGATTGACAAGCCCCAGGGGTAACCCCTCCCCGGCCTCATGGATTGTTGACATGCGCCGCCGCTCGGACTGGAATGGCACCTCTCTCAGGCGGGGATAGGTTTGCTCCAAGTTGGAACGGGTCAAACCCCGCTTGGCCCCGGCGGCCAGCAGGGCAATCTCGGTGGGATCTCCTCGCGGAGGGTCCATCTCAGCGTTATTACACAGGAGGGAAGCAGTGAGACAGAGGTTCAGGGACTCACCCTTGGGGCCTCTTTCACTCACCCGCCTGCCGCGGCTGTCGCGAATAGAGCCGGCGCTGGTGTAACCTTGACCGGAGACTTCGAAGGTGTCAGTCGTTGTCACTATCCTGGTCACCGTCATCTCGTTGGCAGTGAGGGTGCCGGTCTTGTCAGCGCAGATAACCGTGGCGCAGCCCAGGGTCTCAACGGCAGGAAGCTTCCGGACAATGGCGTTACGCCGGATCATCCGCTGCACCCCTATGGCCAGGGCGATGGTGACAATGGCGGGCAGACCCTCTGGAATGGCTGCCACTGCCAGGCTAACCCCGGCCAGGAACATCCGGTACGGCTCTTCGCCCCTCATGATTCCCGTAAAGACCACAACCCCACAGATTAAAAGGCAGGCTACTACCAACAACTTGCCAAGGTTGTCAAGGCGGTGCTGCAAAGGGGTGGCCTCAGGACCAGCATCCTGGAGCAGGCCCGCAATCTGACCCATTTGGGTCGTCATTCCGGTACTGATGACAACGCCCCGTCCGCGGCCAGAGGTTATAAGGGTACCCATGAAGAGCATGTTGGACTGGTCTGCCAGGTCCGCCTCTTCATCTATCACCTCTGGCCTCTTGCGCACGGGTACAGATTCGCCGGTAAGGGCGGCCTCATCTGACTGCAGGTCAGAACTGTTCAGGATGCGAATGTCGGCGGCCACCCGGGAACCTGGTTCGAGGTAGACAATGTCTCCCGGAACGAGTTCAGCCGCAGCGACCTCCATTACCACCCCGCCCCGTCTCACTGTAGCAGTAGGGGCTGTCATCTCGCGGAGAGCCTCCAGTGACTGTTCTGCGCGGTACTCCTGCACAAAGCCCAGTATGGCATTGACAATCACAATTGCCACAATGGTAACGGCATCACTAACCTCACCGAGGAGAAAGGAGATAACCGTGGCCCCCAGCAGAACCAGGACCATAAAATCCGTGAACTGCGTAAGAAAGATAGTGATGGGGTGGATGGTCTTCTTCTCTTCCAACTGGTTGGGACCAACCTCCACCAACCGTTGTTGGGCTTCACGGGGTTCAAGGCCCGAAGAATCATCGGTCTCCAGGGCAAGTAGCGCCTCCTTGCCCGTCAGTTGATACCAGGCTTTTCGCATCTATTTCACCTCAACCCATACTGGTTAGAATCAATGATTCATATTCCGAGGGTGAGGGAAAAATGTGTTGGTCTGCTCAAGCCTGGGTATTTGGCTCCCTCTTAAGGAGGTCAACGAAGGCCTCGATGCGGGTGACAAAACCCGCCTCCGCTGTATGCTCATCAATGCATATGGACAGAATGGGGATCCCCTGTTCGCGGCCGACTCGCGGCAGGATACTGGCGGCAACCACCTCTGGCGTACAACCGAAGGGCGAGAGCTGGAGCACACCATCAACCCCCTCTTGGGAGTAAAGAGCCGAGTTCCCCACGGTGTCCTGGCCCAGACCGCCCACAGAGTGCCCGAGATAGGGCCCGGCGGCCCGCGCCACCTGGTGGCCTCTCCCCCGCCGTAACAGCCTGGGGGTGAGATTCCAGCCCATCCAGTCCGACAGGTACACCGACCTGATGACGCGAGCGCCAAGGTCAGCGAGGAGCTGCTCAACAGAGAAGTTGACGCCGGGGTCGAGGATTGTGTAGATGTCGCCCACAACAGCTATGGTTGGCACCGCAGATCCTGGGCCTGGCTTACCTCCTTCAACCTCCCTTGAGATGGGCGGCACCTCCTCCAGGGCCGCGTCAAGGATGTGCTGGACATCCTCAGCAGAGGATGCACCCTTAATCCGCGCTGTCCAGTTGACGAGCCACTGATTGACGGATCCGTTTGAATGCTCTGCCCAGCGCCGGTCGAGGGCAACCCGGTCCATGATATCCAAAGCCTTCGATAATCTCCAAACATGGCGAAGGCCCTCCAGCAGCTCACGGGTCCCCAGATGAGGAACAAGCCCCTTCACCGTTCGAACAATGTCTACCATCCCCCTGGCAGGGTCCAGTGTAACCACGGCCACACCGGGTCGAAGAGTGCGAAGGATCTCTTCCTGAACCTGCGAGAAATAGCCAATCCGGCAGGGTCCGCAGCCCCCAACCATCAGGACGGTGTCGGCCCCCGCATCAATCCCCTTCAGGATCTGACCCAAGGCAATCTTGAAGGGCACGCAGATCATCTCCGGGGAGTGGCGAGCCCCCAGCTCCACGATGCCCGACCCCGTGGGGGGAGGAACCACAGTGTCAATGCCCCAGCGTTGGAGGAGAGCCGTTAGTGGTATGTGTAGTTGCCCCATGTGAGGAAAGGTTACCTTCACCCTATACCTCAAACCCCTTCCGGTCTCCTGGTGGTTTTCGTTCACGCCCTATTGTAACCAGGAAAGGGCCTGCTCATAAAAGAGCAGGCCCCTCAAACAGGCTCAGGTTTAGAGCCGCATGGGACTTCGGCTCAAGCAATCAGGATACAATTTCCCATTTATGGCAGCGGGAACCCCACCGCGCCACCACCTCGCCGTCAATCTGTATTTCAATCACCTCACAGTGGTTCGGGCAGTCCGGACACTCGAAGCTCCCAGCGGCACAGTGGAAGTCGGCCAGCTCAAATCCCCTGAAGTTGGTCAGGCCAGATGAACCAACCTGCTCCTGGGCCAGGATTGCGGCGCCAATGGCCCCCATTACGTTGTAGTGCTCAGGAACCTTTACCTCGAGCCCCAGCTCCTCCTCAAAGGCCTGCCTGATACCGGCGTTGGCGGCAACGCCCCCCTGGAAGACCACTGGCGAATGAATACTCTTCCCCTTCCCAACATTGTTCAGGTAGTTACGGACAAGGGCGTCAGAAAGGCCTGCGATTATGTCTTCGACGGAGTGGCCCAGCTGCTGTTTGTGAATCATGTCCGACTCAGCAAACACCGTGCAGCGTCCCGCAATCCGTACCGGGGACCTGGCATTGAGGGCCAGGTCCCCGAAGTCCTCGATAGGAATGCCCAGGCGCCCGGCCTGTTGATCCAAAAAGGATCCGGTACCAGCGGCGCAGACACTGTTCATGGCAAAATCAGTGACAATGCCCTGCCTCAAAATGATAATCTTGGAGTCCTGGCCGCCAATCTCAAGGACAGTCCGAACCCCCGGCACCTCATGGAGGGCGGCGACGGCGTGGGCGGTGATCTCATTCTTTACCACATCAGCGCCAACGATGACCCCTGCCAATTGCCTGGCGCTCCCCGTCGTTCCAGCGCCAAGGACCTCAAATATAGGTGGCAGCACCTTGTCTAGCTGCCGCAAACCCTCCTGGAGAACCTGGATCGGCCTCCCCACTGTCCTGAGGTATAGTTTAGTAAGAACCCTACCATCAGCTGTGATGACGACAAGGTTGGTACTGACAGAGCCAACGTCAACCCCCAGGTAACCCCGGGACGGAAGATCAACATCACCGTTCATACCGCCAGATCGCCCCCATTCTGTCCAGCGGCGCGCCTGCGAGCAAGGAGATCAACAAAGGCCTCGAGGCGAGTCCGCAGCCCGGCCTCACCGGTCTGCTCATCAAGGAAGACACTGAATACCGGAATATCCCAGTCCTTGCTGACCTGCGGGAGGATCCCCTTGGCCACAATCTCTGGAATGCAGGTGAAGGGTCCAAGCTGGATCACACCATCCATCCCCTCCTGGGCATAGATAACTGTATGTCCCACGCTGTCCTGGCCATGCCCGCCAATCATCTCAGGCAGGTAAGGCTGGGCCGCCTTCTTGACGCCGTGGCCGCCTCCCTCCGCGATGGCGTTGTCCTGAGTCCAACCGGTGAGGAAGATGCTCCGATGGACCTCAACCCCCAGTTCGCCCAGGTGTCTCTCTATGTTCAGATTGGAGCTGGGTTCCAGGACCACGTAGATCTCACCCACAATCCCGATGCGCAGGGGATCAAGATCCCTATCCTGCGGGACTGCGTTCATCAGGGCCAGTCCCTGGAGCCGGGCCTCCTCAATCTCATCATCTGACCGCGCGCCGTCAATGACCATCACGGCCCGGCTGAAGGCCCTGTCAGCGTCACCCCTGGAGAGCTCCCTTGGCCTTGTTCGGTGTAGAGCCTGCTCCACCTGGTCCAGGGCCTGAATTTTTTGGTAACCCCGCTTGATAACATCCCAGAGGGCAAGCCAGCTTCTTCTGCCTTTCAGGAAATGAAGGTTTCGGGCGAACCCCAGGATGTCTTTGCGCGGAGGGTCCAGGACTATCATCTTGAAGTTGTATCCAAGCCGCTTCAGGATTGCCTCCTGGATCTGAGCGTATTGCCCCGCCCGGCAGGGGCCTACCCCCCCAGAGGTAACGATGACCTCTGCCCCCCTGTCAAGTACCTCTATCATGGTGCCCAGGGTGATCTTCAAAGGTAGACAGGCAAACTCAGGGGCAAACTTCACCCCCAGGCTCAAGGTCTTCTTAGTGGGCCTGGTAGGGACAACTGGTTCATGGCCCAGATCCTCCAGGATCATCTTCAGGGCCAGGGGCGACGTGCCCATGTAGGGAAAACCTGTGCGCCTGCCCATGTCATTCTCCTCCCGCAGCAGCCTTGTGTTCAGTTCGTGTTCGAGTTCTGATCCTCGCGGTGTCAGACCGCCTCACCATATCCGCAAAAGCCTCTAGTCTCGTGGCAATCCCGGCCTCACCAGAGTGTTCGTCAATCATCAGCGACAGGTAGGGCATGGCTGCGTCGGCGCAGCGCATCTCCAGGAGCTTATCTGTAAGGGAGTCTGGGCCGCACCCAAAGGCGGTGACATGGATAACACCGTCGACCCTAGCATCGTTGATAAAGTGGTATCCACCCTTGACGGTCTCGTCGCTGAAGAGCCAGAAGAGCAGCTTGCTGAAGGACCGCCCCTGCCGCCTCAGTAGCCTGGGGTGCAGCATGGGGGGTGTAACGACGGTTACACCAAGCCCCTTGAGTTTATCGACAAGGCCTACAGATATAAAGGGATCAAAGACGGCATAGGGGTATCCCAACAGCGCGAAGACCAGATCCTGCCCGTCGGAGCTGGGACTCTCAGAGTTGGCGCCAGACCGGATGTATGATTGGCGTCGGCTCAGCAGTACATTGGCTTCCCCGCCGACAGCATTGGCTAGTGGATAGCCTAACACCTCAAGGGCCTCCAACCGCGTCAGCCCAGACCTCAGGAGCCGGCGCAGTCTTCGGGCGCCGCTGACGGCGGCTAGATAGGCCCGGGTTGTGGCGACAACACCCTTGTTGAGGAGTCGGCCGACCCTGAGACAGATCCGGTAGAACTCGCCAAACCCTTTGCGGAGGTCAATTCGGATGTCTATCAACGGCGGCAGGTCGCTCCGGCTGAACCTTACCATCTCGGGAAGCCCCAGAAACTTGGGGCAGAACACAGAGGAGCCCTCTACATTGACCAGTCGGGGGACGAAGATATAGTCGACTTTGTCTTTGAGGGCGGCCACGTGCCCGTGGAAGACCTTGACTGGCACACAGGCGTCCATAACAGCGTCCCTGACACCTGCATCAAGCATCCCCTTTGTCGTGGGCGGCGTGACTACGGTTTCAATGCCCAGGGCATTGAAGAAGGCCATCCAGATCGGGTGATAGGCATAGTACCCCAAAGCCCTTGGAATACCCACAGTGATTCCCATCGCAGTACCAACTCCCTTGGCGAAGTCAGACCAGGACCACTCTCAAGTTAATCTTACCACTTGTGGAGTCTACTTCAAGGTCACCCCGTCAGACTCCTCGCTATTTGGGGTCACTTTGGTCACGACCTGCCCAGGAGACGTAGAGGGATGAGAGGAGGGTGAGCCCCACCGCCACGCTGGCGGCGTAGGAGGGGTTGATGGTGTCTGGAAGGGTAGGATGGAGCCCTCCCATGTAATCCACAGTGTCATTTAACACAAACCAAAGGGGGGCCGCCGTAGCCGCCCAGCGGGCAACCCCCAGGGCCTTGAGGAACACAACGCTCTCAAAGACCATGCCCAGGTGCACGACAACAAGGGCCACCATTATACCTGTAGCCTGACTCCCCCGCAGCCAGGCGGCAACAACGATGACGGCAGCCCAAAGGCCGTATTTGATGAGGCCGATGAAGGTAAGGGCGCTAAGGAGCTCCAGGGCTGGGCGGCTCTGGATTGAGTCTGGGAGGTGGGGCAACTGGAGCCGCTTCTGCCCTCGGCTCAGGCGCTGCGAGAGACGGATTGTCAACACTACAGCAAAGGCCAGCACCGATAGGGGGCTATCGGCCACTAAAAGCCATAAGGCGGGGGGGGTTGCCGCCAGCTGTGACCTGTACCAGAATATCCCGTAGATGCCGCCAAGGACATTGACGGCCACTACCAGCCAGGTCAACAGGTTTGGCTCTTCAGGATAGAATGTGCGGGCGATTCGCTCCAGCAACGGTGAGACCTCCCCCTTTAGCAGGGTTTCCCGTGCCTTACAACGAATACTATGTCCTCAGAAAGCACAGGGTTATACGGAGACTACTGGAGGGCGAGAGCCGTGGCGTTGGACGGACTGACACTAAGGGGCCTTATCACTGAGCTAAATCAGGTCTTGGCCGGTGGCCGGCTTGAGAAGGTGTACCAGCTAGACGAGGGGGACCTGCTGTTAAACCTCTACGCCGGGGGGCAGCAGCGTCAGCTCTACCTTTCCTGCCATCCCGCTCGAGCCAGGGTCTGTCTGACCACGGAGAAGTGGACGGCGCCGGACACACCTCCGGCCTTCTGTATGCTGCTCCGCAAGCGACTCCAGGGGGGACGGCTGGAGGAGGTTACTCAGGAGGGGTTCGACCGTGTCGCCCGCCTGCGATTCTCGGCAAGGGACGAGATGGGACACCCCACCGAATACACCCTGGTAGCCGAGGTCATGGGCAGGCACAGCAATCTGATTCTCCTTGACGCCGGGGACGAGATTGTCGATGCCATCAAGCGGATCCCAGCCTCCATCAATCGCCACCGGGAGATCCTCCCACGACGGCCCTACAAGCTCCCACCGCCTCAGGAGAAGCTAGACCCGTTGGCTGTTGCGTCCAAGCAGTTGGCCTCCGCCCTTGCAGACGCCTTTGAGCAGGGCGCCGCTGACCCCGCCCGCAACTGGCGGCCAATCCTGGAGACCATTGATGGTATCGGTCCGGGCTTGGCCCGGGAACTCCTGAACAGGGCCTTAATCAGGTTAGAGAGGGAACCGGCTGGCCCTGCAGATGAAAGGCAGACTGCGGATAGGGATGCCAACACCCATCAGGCCCTGGCGGAGGCGACGGCCAGAGAAGCGCAGGCGGCCTTCCGAGCGGTTGCTGAGGGTCAGAGTAAGCCCGTGTCCTACCACAGCCCTGATGGCGCCCTGGAGGACTTCAGCTGTCTGGTCCTGTCCCTCCGCGAGGAAGACCCACACCTGAAGCGCAGGGACTACAACACCATCAACGAGATGATAGACAGCGTCTTCCTGGGCAAACAGGTGGGTACCGGTAGAGAGGATCTTCGAAATAACCTGCGCAGGGCGGTGGTTGGCGAAATCAAGAAGGCAGGCCAGCGCCTGACCGGGCTGGAGCGGCGCCTCAAAGAGGCGGAGCAGGCTGAGGAGCTTCGCCGCAAGGGAGAACTGATCAAGACCAACCTCTTCAGGATTGAAGAGGGCGCGGCCAAAGCTGAGGTTATTGATTACTATCACCCAGAGCAACCTGCTGTCGAGATTGAGCTTGATCCGACTAAGACCCCCATCGAGAATGCGCAGCGTCTCTTCAAGAGATACGAGAAACTCAAGCGGACGGTCAAGGCTGTCCACCGGCTGCTGCCCGGGATCGAGCAGGAACTGGAGTACCTGCGGAGCGTGGAGGCGGCCCTCGATGGTGCCGAGACCACGGCGGAGGTCGAGGAGATCCGCCAGGAACTTGTTCAAGAGGGCTACATCAAGGATAAAAAGCAGAGACGGCGCGGAAAAGACCGCCAGAAGCTGCCATCGCGCCAGCGTCAAGCCCAGGGTAAACCAAGGCGGTTCGTGACTTCCGACGGCCTTACCGTCTTCGTCGGCAGCAACAACCGGCAGAACGATTACCTCACCACGAAGCAGGCTGGCCCCGACGACCTCTGGCTTCATGTCAAGGACTTCCCGGGCTCCCATGCCATCCTTGAGACGGCGGGGCAGCAACCGCCAGAGACCAGTATTATCGAGGCCGCCATGCTGGCCGCCTACTACAGCAAGGCCCGAAACTCAGCCAACGTACCCGTTGACTACACACTGATACGACATGTCCGCAAACCCAAGGGGGCCAAGCCGGGAATGGTTATCTACGACCATCACAGTACGGTCTTCGTAACCCCAGAGGATGAGACAATTGGAGAGTTGCGAGATCAGTAGATTTCCTGTTCCCAAGACTCTGAGGACGTCTTGTCCGCCAACAACGGCACGAATGTGGTCTGTTTACGGTGGCGGCGAGATCTGGTATGCTGAAAGGCAGAAGGCCGATGCGACGGGATACTCTCCAGAACTAAGGAGCTGTCAAAATGGATCAAGAGCAGATTACCCGCATAGCCGAAACCTATTCAAGGTCTGTTGCGGTTAACTTTCCGGTAAAGAAGATTATCCTGTACGGTTCGCATGCTAAGGGAACCGCAACCGATGAAAGCGACATAGATATCGCGGTTGTTGTCAATTCGGTCGAAGGTGACTTATTGGCCGCAAAGGCGAAGTTATTCCAGTTGAGAAGGGATATTGACGATAGGATTGAGCCTATACTCGTTGAAGATGATGGAGATCCGAGTGGATTTCTTGGGAGTATCCTGCAGACTGGAAAGATCATTTTCGATTCCACACAGTAGCTGCTGACACTAGACTACCCACTGTTGGCCCCCACAGTCCATACGGAAGGCAGATCGCCCGCTGAAGTCTCAATTGCACACCCCTCAGATAATGTGATGATCCTGCTCTCCGGTGCTATTGAACGGAAATCGTGGGTAATGAGAACAACAATGCGACCGTGGAGAGACTGCTGAACGATCTTGACAAAGAGCCTCTTGCTGGCTATGTCCAAATTGGCGAAGCACTCATCCAGGACAGCCACATCCGGCGGCTGCAGCAGCAACCGCCCTATCGAGACCGCTTGCTGCTGCCCCGAGCTAAGGTTGCTCCCAAAAGCCCTGACGGGCGTCGAATAGCTCAGATGCAGATGTGACATCACCTGATCAAACCCGCGTTCTGTGAGAATACGCTCCGCTTGCTTTGCAGACAACCGCGTACCCAGAAGCAGGTTCTCAATGACTGTTCCTGCCATCAGGATGGGTTTGTGATTAAGGTAGACACGCTTTCGGGCCGCGCCATTAAGGTGCTCGCCAGCAGCCCCGTCATACAAGACCTCGCCGTTGAGTGGTGCGAGAAGACCCGATACAGCGAGTCCCAGTGTCGTCTTTCCAGAGCCCGACGGCCCCACGACCCAGTGTAGTTGTTTACTATCAAAGGCTATGCTCAGATTGTCAAGGACAACAGCCCCAGCGTATCCCAGGGTCAGGTTGGTCAGAGTGACCTCTGTCACCGGCTCGCACTGGCCCGGGGGATCCTGGCTTGAACACGTTGGAGGGTAGCCAGCAGAATCCTCCCATCGTTGAAACGACCCGCACACCCTTTCCATCCGCGAGAATGCTGGCTGCAAGCGATTGGGGAGCGAAACCAGCTCTTGAAGACCGCCGATCAGTCGTCCTGAGTAAGACCAGAAGGCCATCATTGTTCCCAGAGTCAGCGTCCCGCCAACAACCAAGTACCCTCCATAGCCCCAAATCAGAACGGTGGTCAGCGATCCGATGATAGAGACCCCAAGTGATGTTGCCGTCTCGAAGTAAGCAACACCGATATTAAGCCCCCCAACCTGCTCAACCCGCTCCTCATGTCTCCTAACCAGGTCTCGGTTGAGTCGCAAGGCAACGATCTCCCTGAGCTTTTCAAGCAGGAAGTGAGCAAAACCGCTATACTCTCCATAGGTCGCGCGAAGCTCCTGAAGCTTTTGTCTGAGAACCGGCGTTCTCACTGAATACCAGACCACCTGAAACGGCGATAGAGCCACAGTCACGAGGAGTAGTACGGGTGACAGGGTCCAGAGAACCGCTCCGAAGCCCAGAACCACGAACACGGGGTTCAGCAGCGTAATCGGTAGGGACAGTAGCTGCTGAGCAACACCCCGGATATCCTCCAACAGCACGGCGGCTTCATCACCCGGGTCATAGTCGGTACGGTGAACGAGAGATGCCTCAGAGGCCATCGCCTTGAAATGACGCTTCCTCAGCCTGATCGTCGCCTGTGAAGAGAACCAGGCCTGCAAGCGGGTTCGAAGCGTTCCAAGTACAACCGCCCCAAGGGTACACCCGGTCATCAATACTATATAGTACAGAGTAAGCCGATAATCCCCAGCAACCAGGCCGAAGTCCACCAGCCGGCTGAAAATGAGGGGCTGCACTACTCCCAAGACAAGCCCCACCAGGTACAGACCCCCGTCAAGGGAGACAAACCCTACATGCGGTTTCAGCTCCCCGATAGCCCACCTCAGAAGGTCTCTTTCTCTTCGCAACATGACCGTTCACCCGCCCGATCTATCGAGGATTCCTGGCAAACGATGCCCGGATAATGCCTGTATATAGCACCTCTTTTCTATTGTCGAAGAGCCAGGTGCAGACGTAGAACTCATTTGGTTCGGAGGTTGGTACAATCCCCAATGTTGTCAGTTCATTCCCGCCCCAGGTAGACATCTCCCCGGTCGCCACGTTGACAGATACTGCGATGAGTCTGTTGTCGCCAAATTGAGCGGAAAGGATTACTTCCGCTTCGGAGAGCCACTGAGGTCGGGATTTGCTATATATCTCAAATTCCTGCATGTCAATCCAGCGAACCCCGCCAGCTTCAAAATCATAGATGCCGAGTAAGTCCCTCCCCTCATCAACAAAGGCAATTCGCTGCTCGTCAGGCGACCATGCCGGCCACAGCAGCCGCGAGTCGGTCTGCGTAAGCTGCGTGATTGCACCTGTTGAAAGATCCAATGTATAGATCTCCGATGCACCCGTTCGTTCTGAGCGAAAAGCAATCTGGCGCCCAGAGGGCGAAACGGAGCCTGCAGAGTCTACTTCCTCAGAGACGAGGATTTCCTCTGGTTCTTCGTTGCCCTCTATACTGACAGAGTAGATGTCAATGTCACCACTCTCCAGAGCAGCGGAAAACAGTATCCGGCTTTCATCGGGAAACCAGCTAATGCATCCCGTGTTGCGAAACTTTGGCTGGCCAGTATTCGACAGCGCTTCCGATACCTCAGCGGTCCGGACGTCAAGTACTCGTATAGTGTCTCCAAATGCTGCGGGTAACGCGATATAAGAGCCGCTTGGGCTGAGGAAAACCGTGTAGAACCCTTCGTTGCCGGTAATCAGCTCACTGTCCGCTAGACGAACGCCGTCGTCAGGGAGAACTGGACCACCGGGAGTGGAAGTCACTGTTTCCTTCAAGATCTCCATCTGGGTCAGACCGAAGTAGTCTTTGGTAACTTCATCCTCGGCAATTGAGGGGGGGCGGGGGTGGGTGGCATAGCTAACCACCGTCCTGGATCCGTACTGATCTATCAGGAACTCTATCATTACGGCTCCGAAATAGTGCGAAGTCTGAACTCTGTTCAGAAAACCGGGATCTTGGCTAAAGTCAAGAGGAGTAACTCGATGAACATCGCGCAGGTCAACTCCGCTCAATGGTCTCTGAAAGTGTGTGGCCAGTCCTTCAAAGACCCATCCGGGAATGGAGCGGAAGCTGTGGGCAGGCAAGACTGCATGACCATGAATCAGATGGAATACTTCGTGACGTACAATATCTTCAGCAATGAAATCGCAGTCGTAAAGCGCAACTACATTTAGGCTCTGAACTGCCTCTGCCAGGCTGAAAACGTAGGGGTGAATGCTTATCATTAACTCCGCAGGCCCGGCCACCAGGTTCACTGGCTGAACTGGGATGTCGCCAAAGAAACCCCTCCAATCCTCGACAGCAGAGGCAGCGATCGCCTCGATGTCGACATCAAGATGGCCGTCTTTCCACCCATCATAGACCCAAACAGTGATCCCCTGTTGTAGGGGCGTTGCATGATAGCCGGGGGCTGTAGTGGTGTTCAGCTCAGCTGGCGCAGCGGCCATCCGCCATAGGGTAAGCTCGTACGTGATGGCTTTACCCCCTTTTTCAGCAGTAACAAGGAGCTTATACCAACGCCCTGGCTTCCCAAAGCTGTAGCTCTGTTCGGTGAACATAACGGGGGTGAATGCCTGGTCTTGTGCCACAACTTGCTCGAACAGCTCCCGCACGCGGAAAGTAGCTGCATCCAGCTGAAGAGCCTCACTGCTCTGAAAGACAGCGGCTTTGGTATTCCAGCCTGAGACCACCCCACCTTCATCGAAGAAGGCCAAGACTACACGGTCATCGCCCAGGTATCCAACGAGAGGAACAGCTGAAGATCCTCGATCAGCAGTCCAATCCTCCTGGTACTTCCTAACTACTAAATCGTCGGGGTCCTTAGCCAAATCAATACCATAGAGTTTCTGATCCTTCAAGATCAAGAGCTCGTTGGCCGCTTCATCATAGTAGTAATACAGATTGAGACCGAAGAACTTGTCGCTCCAAATTCGCGCATCATCCAGTTGCTGCAGAGATGGATTGCATGCAGGTAGCCTGAACACCGCAAGAACCAGAACAACCACCGCAACAACCACTGGCAGCACGAAACGCTTGGAGAAGATCATAGCCACCTCCTGAAGTATGAGTCACAAACCCAATATGAATAGACAGAAGATCTCGCCCTGTCTCTATCTGACCAATAGCATTCACCGTGGCGGCATCAGGGTCTACAACCACCTATTACTACCTTCTACTCCGGCCCGAAATCGGTTCCACAAGGTGGAGGTGCATACTCTGGATAGTTGCAGCCCTCACCATAGCACACGTGATCGCAAGTAAACTGATCCAAACAGTAACAGTCAGTACCCTGTATGCAGGCGTCCTGAAGCATTGTCATGGCAAAGTCAGCAAACTCCGTATTGGTATGACACGGAGAACGAACGCCCGCATCAGAAGGACTCACCGGGCTAATATAACAGGACACCTTGTCCGGGTACACCCCCAGGGATTTGAGAGTATTGACGACCTCTATGGCTTCATGCTGGTTTCTCTTGTCAACATTGACTCGAATTGCGATATCCAGGTGCTTTGATGCAGCGGCGATATTTGACAGTATCCTGGAGAATGTTGGGCCGCCGCCCTTTAGCGGCCTTCTCTTGTTGTGTGTCGTCTTACTGCCATCGAGGGTAATCTGAGCATGGTGCACCCCGTACCCCTTCAACTCTTCCGCCACGTCTCCATCAAGCAAGTAGCCGTTTGTGACGATATTGGATGAGTATTTCACATGGTTTTCCCCGGCAAGTTCCATCGTGGCCCTGCTAAGCCGTCGTAGCTGGTTCATTCCCAACAGTGGCTCTCCGCCATACCACGTGACAGACAAGACCTCTGGTCCTTTGAACCTGATGAAGTCGATCACCAAATCCTGAACTCTTTCACTCATGAATGTCAATTGATCCTTTGCCTCAAAGCAGTAGTCACAATCGAAATTACATGCCGTAGTGGGGACTATGGTGAGCCCCAGATGGCGTTTACTGGCCATGGCGTCAATCATTGACATGAGAAGGGCGCCTCGCTCATCCTGACCCGATGGAACCAGAACTCTTCCTCTCTGAAGCTCTTCCTGGTACTCGAGTGGCAGTTTCTCGAGTTGCCCCGTCGTTAGATGCTTTTCGGTCTCCGGATCAAGCTCCGCGAGTCCGCAAGTCCGCGCACTGAACAGGTACACTTTGCCGGTTCCCGGGTTGTTGGAGAAATGTACATAGCGTGACAGTTTCATGGGTAACAACTCCCCTCAGGCCCGCACATCCTGTGCATCCCCCCACAAAATGGTTGATACACCAATATCTTCGTCTGCTGTATCCTCCATTCCTCTTCCGCAGGAAGTAAACAGGGCGCAACATTCCCTATGCCTCGCCTGAGATCGACAATCTCTGTGTCCACGTCAAGGACTTCCCAGGCTCCCATGTCATCTTGGACACGGCGGGGCAGCAACCGCCGGAAATCAGTATCGTCGAGGCCGCCATGCTGGCCGCCTACTACAGCAAGGCCCGGAACTCCTCCAACGTGCCCGTCGACCATACACTGGTACGCCATGTCGGCAAGCCAAAGGGGGCCAAGCCGGGAACGGTGATCTACGACAACCACAGTACGGTCTTCGTGACCCCAGAGGAGGAGACGATTGGAGAGTTGCGGGGTCAGTAGATTTCCGGTTTCCAAGACTCCGAGGACGTCTTGCCCGCCAACAGTGGGCGCGATGTGGTCTGTTTACGGTGCCGGCGAGATCTGGTATGCTCAAAGGCGGAAGACCGATGCGACGAGATACTCTCCAGAACTAAGGAGCTGTCAAAATGGATCAGGAGCAGATTACCCGCATAGCCGAAACCTATTCAAGGTCTGTTACGGTCAACTTTCGGGTAAAGAAGATTATCCTATACGGTTCGCATGCTAAAGGAACCGCAACCGATGAAAGCGACATAGATATCGCGGTTGTTGTCAATTCGGTCGAAGGTGACTTATTGGCCGCAAAGGCGATGTTGTTCCAATTAAGAAGGGATATTGACGATAGGATTGAGCCTATACTCATTGAAGATGACGGAGATCCGAGTGGATTTCTTAGGAGTATCCTGCAGACTGGAAAGGCCATTTTCGATTCCACACAGTAGCTGTTGACGCCATCATACGGCAACTCCCTAGGCTGGTAGGCCGACTGCTCATCGCTCTTCTATGGTAATACTCCTGATGAATGAGTCCATATCAAGCGAGCGTAACACCAGTCAAAACGAGATACTCTCTCAAATCCGCCACTTAAGCTCAAAGTGCCGCTGCAATCCCTGTGATGTCAACAGGAACCCAAGGATTGTTACGGCAAAGGCAGAGCCGATTATCAGCATGTACCACGAGTTACTGATGGGGGAGGAGTAGGTGGCGGTGTAGAGGAGGGTACCCCACTCGGGAGGGTAAAACGGTACTGGGGTGCCGATTGAGGACACCCTGATCAGCTGCTGACCGTAAACCATTACACCGAAGACAGACAACTGGCCCAGCAACAAGAGGGAGCGCCCCAGTTCAGTTACCAACCCAACAAGCACCACGGGGATGAGATGGGGCAGCAGGTGAACACGGAGGAGGCGCCAGCGGCTACACCCCAGGGAGATCGCTGCCTCAATGAAGGGCGAGGACATCAATCGGTCTGCCCTGTGGGCGATTGCACTGGCAACTCGCACCCAACCGACCAGGGCAGACACCAGGACAATCCAAATGAAGCTGCCCCCATCCTCCATAAACGAAGCACGACTGCTGTAGAGGATCACCAGCGCAAGCAGGAACGGTGGCAGGCTGCCCTCAAGGAAGGAAAGGCGCTTCAGGGCCGAGAGGGCCCTCTGACCTGGCAGCAGTGCCGCGGCGCCAGCTACAATGCCCATCAGTAGGCGAAGCAAAGCGATGCTGGCCACAACCGGCAGTGTAACCCGGCCACCGTAGATTATCCTGCTCCGCAGGTCCCTGCCAAGGAAGTCCGAGCCCCAGGGGTACCTGTCGCAAGGCGGATACGGCGCCCACTCATAGATACCCTCACGCTTCCAGAGTCTGTTGTGGTCGTTGGGGTCGGGCAGGGAAAGCCCTTCGGCAAACACCGCGCATCCAATGACGGCAATCAGGATTAACAGGCCCATGACAAGTTGCGGGTTCTTGCCCAGACAATGTAGGACCCTCACTGGCCGATCCTCCTGTCCAAGCGGCGCTGAACAGAGCTGGCCAGGGTACCAAGGATCAGGAAGAGCAGAGTGAAGAACACAGCGATGAGGCTAACGGCCCTGGGCCCACCACCTCTGTCAAGGGCGAACAACTTCAGCTCCCGGACAAAGCTGTTGGCCAACCCGGGATACTGAAACAGGTACTCAGCGAAAATAAGCCCCGTCATAAAGAGCCCAAAGCTTGAGGGAATCAGGTCCAACATGTCAACAAGCACGTTCTTGAGAGTGTGTCTTCGCAAGACACCCAGGGGCCCGACTCCCTTTGCCACTGCTGTTCGAAGATAATCTGACCGATAGGCGCTGTTGAAACCCTGGGCTGCAGTCTGGGTCAAGTAGGCAGTGGGGGCAATGGCGGTGATCAGGGCCACGATCAGATAGTCACCAACAACGGGATCAGACACTACCTCCAGTGGGTAATAGAGGTGAGAGAAGGCGAAGCCCCAGATCCTGTAGGCCTTGATCGATAGGGTCCAGTAGACAGCGATGGCAAGGAACTCTGGGGTTGATGCGCTTATGGCAACTACTACACTGTGAAAGCCCTTGGGAATAAAGCTGCGGGAGAACCGGCTCCCCAGGTATCCCAGCACTAGACTGGCTAACAATGAGATGGCAACCGCCCCTACAAGCGCTATCAGTGTAAGGGGTGCTCCCTTAAGGAATACCGTAAGGGCGCTGCGAGAGGACGAATGCAGTTGGCCGGCAGCTACATCCGCTACGAAGCCAAAGGAACGACCTACAGACGTGATGTATTCGAGAACCGTCAACCGCGCGCCCTCAGGGGTATAATCCAGAAGCGCTGGAACGTTGGCGACCATCACAGCCGCCACTACGGCGATAAGTGTGGATCCTGCCATTCGCATCAGGCGGAGTGCAAAGCTCATGCATTAGCCCCCAAGACTTTCTCAACAGCGGACTCACACCGTTTTCTGGGATCCTACTGACACCAGACTGACAGGTAAATCCTACCACTCTCCTGCCTGACTGTCAATAGCTGGTTCTATTGGCTAATGCCGCCTCGTGTGCTGCGCCCTGCTTCCCGGCTTATCAGTGGGAACCCCCTGCCGGCAAAGAGGGCAGTCCTCGGGCTTCCAGGTCTCTATGGGGAGGGCAATCAGGGGCGTGAAGGGGACCCCGAAATCAGCCCTTCCCCCGCTGCGGTCAACCAGGGATGCAACACCGATTGGCTTTGCCCCCAGGGTTTCCACAACCTCGATGACCTCTTCTACTGAACCCCCCGTTGTGATCACATCCTCCACAACCAGGACCCTCTCATCGGGTTTCAGGACGAAACCGCGACGCAGGGTCATCCTGCCCTCCTGTCTTTCGGTAAACAGTCCCCGCACCCCAAGGAGCCGCGCCACTTCATAGGCCAGGGTGATACCGCCCATGGCTGGACCCACCACAACATCGACATCCCTCTCCCCCAGTCTCTCCACAATGGCCTGGGCCAGGATCTGGCTCTCCCAGGGGTACTGAAGGGCCCGGGCGCACTGGAGGTACCTATTGCTGTGAAGCCCTGAGGTCAGCACGAAGTGTCCCTCCTGCAGTACCCCTGTGCGCTCAAGTATCTCAAGGATCTCCTTTTCGCCTACGACTGGGGCTTTAACGGTCACTGGTGGTCTCTCCCTTCAATACTCTTTGACTCGGCCAAGGCCAAGTTCAATATCGCCCACTATGGCAGCTAAGGCCTCAGCGGGGTCGGCGGCCTCCCGTATCGGCCTCCCGATGACCAGGTAGTCGCTGCCCTTTGCTACGGCTGACCCTGGGGTCACGACCCGCTTCTGGTCGCCGTCCTCGCCGCTCCTGAGCCTGATCCCCGGTGTCACGATGACGAAACCATCGCCACAGGCAGCGCGGATCGCCGGGGCTTCCCGGGCTGAGGCCACAACCCCGTCCAGGCCGCACTCCTGGGCTGCCACCGCCCGGGTGACAACCAACTGCTCTGTGTCGGCCTCTCCCCTGACACCGGCCCAGCGCAGGTCCGCCTCGGTCAGGCTCGTCAGCAGCGTAACCCCCAGCAGGATTGGTTTCTCTATCCCCAAGGCAGCAGCCCTCTCGTTGCAGGCCTCGGCGGCCCGCTTCAACGCCTCCGGCCCGGCGGCGATGTGCAGGTTCATCATGAATACGCCGGGCATAACCGCTGACTCAACCGCCCTGGCCACGGTATTGGGAATGTCGTGAAACTTGAGGTCAAGAAACACCCTCGCGCCTGACTTGGCTACCTCCTGGACCACCCTTGGGCCTTCCTGCGTAAACAACTGCAGGCCAATCTTGAAGGACCGGAGCTGGGGAAACCGCTTCGCCCAGACAGACGCCTCATCCAGGCTCGGAACATCCAGGGCCATTATCACTCGATCTTCTGCTGGAACCTGCTGCGGGCTAGTGGGTGCTACCACAGATCATCTCTCCCTTTCAGGAATTATCTCTCTCAGGTGCTACTCCTCAGGAACACTGATGCCGGGGTTAGCCGCGCCAACCAAGCCCTTCAGGGATGTAATACCCCGTTCCCGGCAGTACTCCCCAATGCCCTCTCGAACCCTTACGGCCGCCAGGGGGTCCCTGAAGAGGGCTGTCCCCACGGCAACGGCGCTAGCCCCAGCCAGCAGAAACTGAACCGCGTCGGACGCCGTGCTGATGCCACCCATCCCGATGATTGGAAGGTCGCAGGCAGCGGCAACATCCCACACCATCTTGAGGGCCACTGGCCGCACCGCTGGACCCGACAGGCCGCCAATGGTGTTTCCCAGGTACGGTTGCTGCGTGTCAATGTCAATGACCATCCCCGTCAGGGTGTTGATGAGGGACAGGGCGTCGGCCCCGCCCTGTTGACAGGCGCTGGCGATCTCCACAACCCTGGTGACGTTGGGGGTGAGCTTGAATATCAGGGGTAGGTCGGTCACATCCCGCAGCCGCTTGGCAAGATCATAGGCAACCTCAGGGTCTGTGCCAAAGGCCATACCACCTTCATCCACATTGGGACAGGAGATGTTGACCTCCAGCCCGTCCAGGAGGCGACGGCCAGACCTCTCGTTGGCTTCCGTAAGGTATGCCGCCACCCGCAGGTACTCGTCGCTACTGTGACCCGACACATTGACAATGACGGCGGTGTCAAACTGACCCAAGAAGGGGAGTGCCTCCTCCACCACGGCCTTTACCCCCGGGTTCTGAAGGCCAATGGCGTTCAGCATACCCGATGGGGTCTCGACGATCCGGGGTGGGGGGTTGCCCTGGCGGGCTTCATAGGTGGTTCCCTTGACCACTACGCCCCCCAACAGGTCCAGATCGAACAGCTCTGAGTACTCCCTGCCGAAGCCAAAGGTTCCAGAGGCCACCAGGACCGGGTTCTTGAGGCTAATACCGCCGATGTTGACTCTGGTATCTGGTATCATGGGCGCCTAACCCCTCTCCGCTGCTGGGCCCTGGGGATCTCCCGGTTCTTTCAGGCCATGGGGCTGGGGGACAGCGCCGTCGAATATGACCTCGCTGAGGCCGAAGACAGGCCCATCCTTACAGACCCGCCGGTATCCAGAGGTAGTCTCAACAACGCAGCCCAGGCAGGCCCCGATCCCACAGGCCATCTCCGCCTCCAGCGACAGGTAGCCCCCAACCCCGTGAGAGCTCGCCAGCCGCTGCACAGCGGCGAGCATGGGCCTGGGCCCACAGACAAAGGCCACCGCCGGAGAAACCGTGGGCCAACCCTCTAAGCGACCCTCCAACGCCGCTGTGAGGATATCGGTGACGAAGCCCTCAGTGCCTGCCGTTCCGTCCTCTGTGGCAACGGCGATATGAGCAACGCCACAGCGACGGAAGAGGTCAAGATCAGGCAGGTCAGCGCTGTTGCGGGCCCCAACCAGCAGCACCGTTGTTGTCCCCGCCTGAAACTGCCGCAGTTCAACCGCCAGCTGGGCCATTGGCGCCAGGCCCACGCCCCCGGCAACCAGAATAGCGGTGCCCCCGGTGGCAAGGGGACCTCCCCTATCCGCCAGGCCCTCTGTTACAGGAAAGCCCCTCCCCAGCGGGCCCAGTGCCCTGGTGCGGTCACCGGGGCGAAGCTCAGTGAGAAGCCCGGTCCCCTGGCCAACCACCTTGTAGAGAAGGGACACGGTGCCTTCGACGGGGTCCAGCAGGTGAAGGCTGAAGGGGCGCCGGAGCAGGGGCGCTGAACTCTGGCTACAGGCCAGGTTTAGAAACTGCCCAGCCCTCCCCGTCTTCGCAATCTGAGGGGCCAGCAACCTGAGACTATAGAGGTCCTTCCCAACAGGCCGATTGTCCAGGACCTCTACGTCAACATCCATCATGGCGGCTTCCCCACTCTTGGCCTCTGTCATCTCAGTCCACCAGCTGGTAGCGGAGGACAACTGGCCTGCCGTCAACTATCGTGGCGTAGACATCTCCCTTGACCTCTTTGCCGGCAAAGGGTGTGTTCTTACCCTTGGAAGCGAAGGTGGCAGGGTCAATCACATACTCCAGCTCAGGGTCGATAATGGTGATGTCTGCCGGGGCGCCCGGAGTCAGACTGCCGCCGTCGACCCCCAGCAGGCTAGCGGGGTTGACGCTCATCTTCTCTACCATCTGGCTCCAGGTCAGGAGGCCTGGCTCAATGAATTCGGTAATAATCATGGGTACTGCCGTATCCAGTCCAGAGATGCCAAAGGGGGCATAGTTGTACTCAACCTTCTTGTCATCCTGGTGATGGGGGGCATGATCGGTGGCGATCAGGTCCAGTTCACCGGCGAGGGCCTGCCCCAGTGCCACCAGGTCCGTCTTTGTCCGCAGCGGCGGGCTGACCTTGGTGTTTGTGTCATACTGGCTGGTGTGAACAGCCTCCTCGGACAGGATCAGGTGGTGAGGGGTGACCTCAACGGTAACCCTGCCGCCGCTCTCCCTGGCCCAGCGCACCAGCTCAAGCCCTCTCTTTGTGGAGAGGTGGGCGATATGGAGCCGGGCGCCTGTATTAAGGGCCAGTAATAGATCCCTGGCCAACATCGCTTCCTCAGCCTCTGCCGGTATCCCCACCAACCCCAGGATTGTGGAGAGGCGACCGTAATTCATAACCCCCTGACCCGAAAGCCCTCTATCCTCACAGTGGGCGATAACAGGGATGTCAAACATTGAGGCATACTGCAGGGCCAACCGCATCACCTGGGGATTGGCTACTGGTTCACCATCGTCACTGAGGGCCACCGCCCCGGCCTCAACCAGGTCCGCTACCTCCGTCAACTCTTCGCCTTTGGCGCCCTTGGTTATGCAAGCGATTGGGTAGACCCGCGCAACGGCCTTCTCGGCTGCCAGGGCTTTGATGGACCTGACCATCCCGGCGGAATCGACCTTGGGTTCCGTGTTTGGCATGGCAGCCACGGCGGTGAAGCCACCCAGGGCCGCGGCCCTTGTCCCTGAAGCCAGGTCCTCCTTCTCCTCAAAGCCGGGCTCCCGCAGGTGAACATGGGCGTCGATGAAACCAGGGCATACCACCTTGCCCGTGGCATCAATAAACTGAAAGTCGTCGTCATCGCCAAGGGTATCAGCTACATCATGGCCCACGGCGGCGATCCCGCGGTTCTCAACCAAGACGTCATTTATGCCATCAATGCCGTTGGTGGGGTCTGCGACCCGTCCTCCCCTAATTAGCAACTTCATCTTTTTCCGCACCTCCCAGGAGCAGGTAGAGGAGAGCCATCCTCACGGCAACGCCATTTGTGACCTGCTCATCAACGGTCGACTGTTCCGAGTCGGCGACCTCGCTCTCTATCTCAACACCCCGGTTCATTGGGCCTGGGTGCATGAGAAGGGCGCCCGGCTTGGCCAGGGCCAACTCCTTACTGCCGATGCCCCAGAGACGGCTATACTCTCGCAGCGTGGGCACAAATCCCGCCTTCTGGCGCTCCAACTGCATTCGCAGGACCAAGACAACATCGGCCTGATCAATGGCCTTCTCCAGGTAGGGGGTAACCGTAACCCCGGGGCCCTCAAGCCCAGGAGGCAGCAGGGTGCTGGGGCCAGACAAAAAGACCTCTGCCCCCATGGCCGTCATCCCCCAGACGTTTGACCGGGCCACACGGCTGTGCATCACATCGCCCACAATGGCAATCTTGAGACCCTCGAGCCTACCCAGGTGTTCCCGGATGGTGAACATATCCAGAAGGGCCTGGGTTGGATGCTCGTGCATGCCGTCGCCAGCGTTGATAACCCCAGCCTCAAGGTTCCGGGCCAGGAAGTGAGGGGCTCCCCCAATGGGGTGTCTCATCACAACCATGTCACAGCCCATGACCTCCAGGGTTCTGGCGGTATCGATCAGGGTCTCGCCCTTTACCACACTTGAGCGCCCCGTAGAGATGCTAACGGTATCGGCGCTCATGTACTTCGCCGCCAGCTGGAATGAGGTGCTCGTCCTTGTGCTGGGCTCGTAGAAAAGGTTAACGACTGTCTTCCCGCGTAGCGTTGGCACCTTCTTTATCTCTCGTCCCAGGATCTCCTTCATACCCTGGGCTGTGTCGAGAATAAGCCCGATCTCCTCCGCCTTGACCCCCTCCAGGCCCAGAAGGTCTCTCCTCTTAAACGTCATATTCTCACCTTCCTTCTGTCTGCAGCCAGCTCCGTCAAGCAGAAACTACCAGCCCCGCAGCGCAGCCGGCCCTACCTCCTACGCTATCGTTAGTCTCACCATAATCTCCAGATGGAAAACGCCGCCTCTCCCTGATGAGAGGCGGCGCCGTCGACACGCTGGCTAATGCCGGTCCTTGCCAACCTCTCAGGATTGGGTTTAAAGGAACCTTGAAGGATCAATATGTAATCGTCCCGAACAGTCAGGGGAGCCCTCGGGCCCCCCTTTCTCTATTCACTCTTCGTCGGAAAACTCCATGATCATGACCTGCTCTTCATTGTCAATATCGGTGAGCCTGACCTCAATGACCTCTCGCTTGGAGCTGGGAACATTCTTGCCCACGTAGTCCGCCTTGATGGGCAGTTCTCGGTGGCCCCGATCTATGAGGACGGCCAACTGAATCATCTTAGGGCGGCCCAGGTCCATGAGGGCGTCAAGGGCCGCCCTTATGGTGCGGCCGGTGTAAAGAACGTCGTCAACGAGAACAACCTTCTTGCCCTGGACCCCAAAAGGGACCTCGGTGGTGTGAACCACCGGCTGCTCACTACGGGTGGTGAGGTCATCCCGGTAGAGGGTGATGTCCAGGATACCCATTGGGATCTCCACGCCCTCAAACTCACTGACGAGCTCAGACAGGCGCTTGGCCAGGGGTACCCCTCTCCGTCGAATTCCAATGAACACCAGGTCCTCAGTGCCGTTATTGCGTTCGATGATCTCATGGGCTATTCGGGCTAAAGACCTTTTCATGGTCTCCGCGTCCATGATCTGCGCTTTCTCAAAAAGGGTTGACATCGGGAATCCTCCTTTTGGTGGAGCAGCCCCAGGGGCTGTCTCTGGGCTTCGATCTCTGAGCATAGAAAACTCCTCGCGGACACAGCGAGGAGTTACAAGCTTAAAGTCAAATGCATTCGCCCCCCTTGCCGGTCTCACTGTACCAACTTAAAGGTCTGGCGCTCAATTCTCTCGCTCATTCTACCAGAGGGTAACTGTAGCTGTCAACGGCTTTCCCTCTTCAGGCGAAGTTTTTTAAGCGCACCCTCAAAATCTGGTGGAAGCGGCGCCTCAAAGGCAAGTTTCTGCTGAGTAACAGGGTGGGTTAGGTGTAGCCCCCAGGCGTGAAGGGCCTGCCCCTCGAGCCCCAGTCCCTGGCACTCCCTCTGCGGTCCATAGGTTGGGTCGCAGACAACAGGGGTCTTGATATAGGCCATGTGCACCCTTATCTGGTGGGTCCTACCTGTCTCAAGGGCACACTGAATAAGGCTGTAACTGTCCAGCCTCTCCTTCACCACGAACCTGGTGATGGCGGCCCTCCCCCCCTCGACAACTGCCATTCGCTTGCGATCCACGGGATGCCTGCCCACAGGGGCGTCAACGATGCCCTTACTACACCCCGGATAACCATGAACAAGGGCCAGATAGAGACGGGATGCAGAGCGGTCCCTGATCTGTTTGGACAGCTCGATGTGAGCCCTGTTAGACTTGGCAGAGACGATCAGGCCTGTGGTGTCTTTGTCAAGGCGGTGAACAATCCCTGGCCGTTTCTTGCCACCAACACCCGACAACTCGCCGGCGCAGTGCCAGAGCAGGGCGTTAACAAGGGTCCCGCTGTAGTGCCCCGGGGCGGGATGAACAACCATACCCCGGGGCTTGTTAACCACAACCAGGTGCTTGTCCTCAAAGACAACATCCAGGGGGATCTCCTCTGGCTCAATTGAGACCCGTGTCGGGGCCGGCACCGAAACTGTAATGACCTGGCCCGGCAGCACCTCAGCGCTGGACTTTGTCACCGGGACCCCTTCCACCAGGACATTGCCGTCAGCAATCAGGCGCTGAGCCTGTGAACGGGACAGATCAGGCACAAGGGCGGCAATGGCCTTGTCAATGCGTTCCCTGTCCTCCACAGACAGGCGGTACTCCTTTGACTCCACGAAGATGTCCCCCAGTCTCTAACTACAGATCGCCATAGAGCTGAAATTCCATCGGATGAGGCGTTTCACTGACCTTCCGGGCCTCTGCCCGCCGTTTGGAGATCCAGGTTCCCAACATCTCACTGGTGAAGACGCTCCCCTCAAGCAGGTACTGATGGTCTTCCTCCAGCGCCTTTAAGGACTCCTCGAGGCTGGTTGGCAGAGACCCGATCTTCATCCTTTCAGAGGGTGGTAGGTCAAACACGTTTACATCCAGAGGGCCAAAGCCCTCCTCGGAGGGGTTAATGCCCTGACGAACCCCATCTATACCCGCCATTAACAAGGCCGCCAGGGCCAGGTAGGGGTTGGCAGTGGCATCTGAGGGGCGGTACTCAAACCTGCGGGTCTCAGGACGCCGGGCGTAGCCGGGGATCCGGACGACCGAGGTTCTGTTGGCAAGGCCAAAACAAATACTGACCGGCGCCTCATATCCAGGCACAAGCCGCTTGTACGAATTTGTGCTGGGGTTGGTCAAGGCCAACAGCGATGGCGAGTGTCTCAGCACCCCACCGATAAATGAAAGGGCCGTTGCGCTCAGGCCAGCATATCCCTTGTCATCACTGAAAACCGGCTGCCCATCCTTGAACAGGTTGATGTGGACATGCATGCCGTTTCCCGCCTCCCCCAACACCGGCTTGGGCATGAAGGTGGCGATGGAGCCATGGGCCTGAGCCAGGTTCTTGATGATATACTTAATCAACAGCGATCGGTCGGCCATGGTGGCCAGTGGACCCCCTTCAACCTCAACCTCAACCTGACCCCTGCCCACCTCGTGGTGGTGGTATTTTATCGGACAGCCCAGATCCTCAAGGATCAGGGTCATAGCAGAGCGAAGGTTGTGGGATGAGTCCTGGGGCAGGGCTGCATGGTAACCCCTCTGACGCTGAACCGGGTATCGAGACCCTCTGTATTCCGGTTCTACCCATCCTGCCTCTTCCATGGTCAGTTGAACCCAGCTGCTGCTTGGTGTTACCCCATAATCAATGGCGTCAAAGAGGTGGAACTCAAACTCTGGACCCATCCAGGCGATGTCCGCTATACCGGTGCTGGCAAGAAACCGTTCCGCCTTCTGAGCGATAAATCGGGGGTCTCCTTCAAAGCGCTCTAGGGTTGAGCCAATAGTGTGGACGTCAGCGATCATGCTCAGGGTCTTTGGCTCAAGAAAGGGATCGAGAAAGGCGGTGCTGATATCAGGAATGAACACCATGTCGCTGGCCTCAACCGATGCAAAGCCGTAGCTGGAACCGTCAAACCCTATCCCCCTCTCCCAGAGACCCTCGTTGAGCCTTGAGACAGGAATGGATAGCTGGTGCCAGCGTCCCTCCAGGTCTGCTACCTTGAAGTTTACAATTCTGACTTCCTCATTACTGCAGTAATCAAGTAGCTCCTCTATGCTGCCAAACATAAGGCACACCCCTCAACTGGTTAATGAAGCCCCCCTAGAGACAGTGAACAGAGACCATTAGTGAATTCTACCATTAGTGACTGTGACCATTGGCGACTGTTAGTAACTGTGACCATTGGCGACTGTGACGATTACTGGCTATCAACCTCCGGCTCCCTAATGCGGAACAAGAAGAGATAAGCAAAGAGCGCCACCCCAACCACAATGGCGCTGTCAGCAATGTTAAACACCGGCCAGACCCTGAGATCAATAAAATCGATGACCTCTCCCAAAAGAACCCGGTCAAACAGATTACTGATGGCGCCGCCCAACTGCAGCCCCAGGGCCACCGCCAGCCAGGGGCCAGCGTACCGGAACTCCCTGGCAAGGTAGATTAACAGAACGATAACAATCACCGTCACGATTGACAGCGCCATCCTTGATCCTGAGAATATCCCAAAGGCCGCGCCAGGGTTAAGGATGTAGGTGAAGTGCAGGACTCCTGGGATAATGGGTCGGGATTCGCCAAGAAAGAAGCTGTTTACCACCAGGATCTTTGTTAGTCGGTCCAATAGAAATACGGCAATAGCCGCTGCCGCCATAGTCATTGCGCGCACACTCCATCTGATAATTCCTGAAGGACAGGCGTGGGCTGAAGCGGCTCAGTCTACTTCATATCCAGCCTCTTTGATAACCCGCTTGACCTCGTCCAGGGCAATTTCTTGCTTGTCATGGGTTACGCTCACCCTGCCTGTGTCAAGGTCTACATCAACACCAGTTACTCCTGGAACGCCACTGACGGCGTTAGTAACTGCCATTTTACAGTGGTTACAGGTCATTCCCTTTACAGCAAGTTCCGTAGTTGGCAACATTCTCACCCCCTTAGCCTCCTCCATTGTAGGTTAACGGGTTGCAAGCCGTCAACCCATCCCCTGGTAACTTGTGGTCTCAAATCTCTAACGGGCCTTGGGGCCTTGCCTACGCTCTGTCTTTGGGTCCCTTGGGCGCCGCTGCTTACCTATCCAGAGATCGCCCTGATCATCAACCATCTCTTCAATGTCCTCGACGGCGCCAACGTCCTCATCGGCACCGACATATAGCCGATCGTAATCAGCATCACCGGCGATGTCCTGGGGGGTACTAGAGGTACCGAAACGGGCTACCGCCTGCCACGTGTCCTCGCCGTCGAAGATAACTGAACCGCCGTCTCCCTCAGTGCCTTCTTTGTCAAGCCCCTTAAATGTCCGTCCAAAGGGCGGGCTCAGGGGCTCCTCCTCAACGGGCCGCCTGCGGGTATCGGCCTGGCCGTCATCGGCCTCCTGGCACCTGATACAGTAGAGGGCGGCAGGGTTGGCCCGGAGCCTGTCTGGCGGAATCTCACCGCCGCAAGATGCGCAGGTACCGTACTGGTCTTGTTCAATCCGCCCCAGGGCCTTATTGATCTCCTGCAGGCGCCGGTCCAGATTGCCCCGGAGGCTTAGGTCCTTCTCTCTCTCAAAGGTCTCTGACCCGCTGTCAGCCGGGTGGTTGTCGTAGCTTGATAATTCCTGCACAGACTCCTTCTGAGACTGACCCAGGCCATCCTGAATCTCCCGGGCTTCCGCCGTCAACTGCCTCTGTTCGACCTCAAGAAGGCCCCTGTAGAACTCCTGTTGGTGTCTTTCCATAGCCGTCACTCCTCATAGGATTATTCTGGGTACAAGGTCTGCCTCAAGTGGGGGTACATGCAATAATCTACCCCAAGGCCCTTGTTATGATGAGCCTTGGGGTATTCTCGTCCGGTACTGCAGCATCCCCTGCCGGGGTTGCATCAGCCCGCGCTAGTCACCAAAGAAGGCTGCAATGGCCTCAGCCATGACTTTGCCCACTTCCTCCTGGAAGGCTGCGTCACCCAACAGCTCCTCTTCCTCAGGGTTCGTGATGTAGCCCAACTTGGCGACAATGGTCGGAACCGGCACCTCACTGAGAAGGAGGAGGCTGCCAGGTTTCGCGCCGCGGTCAAGCCGCTCCATGTCGTCAACAAGGGCTCCCTGAACCGCCTGGGCCAACCCACGGCTGGCATCACATTCACTCTTATGGAGGGTTTCAGCGCCGCTGGTTGTCGGGTCAGGGAAGCTATTGACACGGATATTGATGAAGGCACGCGCCTCGCTCTCCCTGGCCAACGCAGCCCTCTCCACAACCGCCAGGTACTTGTCATTGGTCCGGGTAAGGGCCGCCGGCAATCCCATGTCATTGAGGGCCGCCACCAGGGATCGTGATACTGCGGCAGTAACCCGGTTGGCGTTGAGCCCTGCTGGTCCCGGGGTCGCCGCCGCGCCGCTGACCGACTCCGGGTCTACCAGGATCAAGGTGCCTGGCTTGAGGTCTGTCAACTCACTGACGCCGAGGGCCTCCTCGCGAGCCTCGTCGGCCTCGGTTTCGTCCTTGGCCTCAGTCTCGACCTCAGTCTCGACCTCAGTCTCCGGCTTTTCGCTGGCCTCCACTGGGGCGTCGCCATCCTTATCCTCAATCTCTTCAATCTCGCCGGCGGTCCCAGCCACTGTCTCCTGGTCCTCACTGTCCCCGGCCCCGTCCTCTGCCACCTCTTCGTCTCCGTCAGTGTCAGCCCCTTCAGTCATGGGCGCTGCGCTATCCGTCATGGGCTCTGCGCCATCGGTCTCGACCACCCCAGGCTCACCGTTGCCCAACCCCTCTTCAACGATTTCAATCCCCAGGTCTGCAGCGAGCTTTCCTACGGGAACGAACAGCGTCCCCTTGGCCACCTCCGGACCAACGTCAAGGATCCTTTTGACCCCGTTGACGGTAGCCACCTTACTGCCGAGGACATAGGCCAGTATAGTGTCCTGGCCGCGAAGGACAATGGTTCTCGTCCCTGTTCGGACCGTTAACGCCGTACCCAACGCCTTGGCCAGGTCATTGATGGGTATCAGAATCTCGCCCTGTTTACTGATGGCCGGATAACGTAAGGCAACCTTTCGTCCTTTAAACTCAATACTGTACTTGGCCTTGGTGTCACCACCCTGCATGTCGTCTTCCCTCCCCTGTCTGTCCACTCTGGCTTACTTATATATATGCAGGTGGTGAAGGTATGAGCACAAAATGAAGGGGGCGCCTCGAAGGCGCCCCAGCAAAGGATTGTTGTTGGTGACTGTATTCTAGCCCCTGCCGCCAACGTATGTATTCAGAACCTTGACGTCCTTCAAAGATTCTGGCTCAACCTCGTAGGGGTCCCTGTCAACGACAGTGAAGTCTGCAGCCTTACCTGGTACCAACGAGCCCATGAGGTGCTCCTGGAAGGCCCCGTAGGCGCCGCCCAGGGTGAAGAGGCGCAGGGCCTCGTCAACGGTTAGCCGCTGCTCAGGGTACCAACCTCCGGCAGGAGTACCGGCAAGGTCAGCCCGGGTCACGGCTGAGTAGATGCCCCAGAAGGGATTGGGTGGTTCAACAGGGGCATCGGAGCCGCCCGCTGCCGTGACACCCCTCTCTAGCATTGTTCTCCAGCCGTAGGAGGACCTGGCCCTGTCCTTCCCGACCCTGGCCTCCACCCACTGTTTGTCGGTGCCCACAAATATGGGCTGAATATCAGCGACCACACCAAGCTTGGCAAAGGTATCATATTGTTCGTCCCGCATTATCTGACAATGAATAACACGGTGCCTGTGGTCCAAACGCGGCCGCTCCTTCAGAGCACCCTTAAAGGCATCAAGAGCCAGATCAATGGCGGCGTCACCAATCGCGTGCACAGCCACCTGCATACCAATACGATGCGCCCGACCTACTAGCCCCTTGAAGGCATCAGGAGAGTGGATGAAAATCCCCCTGTTGCCGGGCTCATCCCTGTAATCCTCTGTGAGGGCTGCGGTGCCGCCTCCCAGAGAGCCGTCAGCAAAACACTTCACCGCGCCGATAGTCAACTGCGCGTCGCCATGACCGGTCCGCCAGGGACTGGCCTCAAGCTCATCAAGGCTGGAGACGGAGACATCAAGGTAGACCCTGGGAGAGGCGCCGCGCTCTGAAATGACCTCCCGATAGAGCGTTACAGCATCCTCCAGACCCCCCACGGTACCAACATCATCTGTGTGGACCGAGGTAATGCCAACAGCCAGGACCCTGTCCATGGCCAAATGCAAGGCCTGCTTCATCTGGTCATGAGTGGGTCTGGGAACCACGCCTCCTACAAGGCCCATGGCGGTCTCCCTGAGGATCCCGGTGGGCTCACCGCTGGCATCACGGTCTACCTTCCCCCCCTCAGGGTCGGCAGTGTCCCGATCCACACCCGCCATCAGCAGGGCCTTCGAGTTTGCTATTGCAATATGGCCACAGGCCCTCCGCAGAAAGACAGGGCTGTCACCGGACACCCAGTCCAGATCCTCCCTGACGGGATACCGGCCCTCATTAAAATAGTCCTGATCCCAACCACGGCCAACAATCCAATCTCCAGGCTTGGCAGCGGTCGTCGCTGTCTCGACCTTCCTGAGCATCTCTACCAGAGATGTCGTGCCCTTCAGTTCAAGGGCCTGAAGGGAGAGGCCATAGCTCAGCAAGTGCATGTGACTATCAACAAGACCGGGGATGACAGTCTTACCCTCAAGGTCAACTTCGTTTACTCCTTCGGAAGCAAAGCCCTTAACCCTGGAGTAGCTGCCGGTTACCCTGATTATGCCGCCGGCAACCAACATTGCTTCGCAGGGCTCGGCCTCCCCTTCCAGGGTGTATATCCTCCCATTACGAAAAAGCTTCATCAAGTATCCCCTTTCGCACCGTCGGTAGCACCAGGCCTAGCTTCCCTTAGGCTGAAGCGCCAAGCGCAGTAGTGCCCCTCCTGCTTCTCGTCAGGTGGGCAGCTGATGCACTCCGTCTCAATCCTGGTGTCTATCGTTCTGGCAAACCCGCTGTACTCAACAATCCCAACAGACTTGCAGGGAAACAGGGGTAGACTCTTCCTGTCTCTGGCCTGCTGCACCCGGCAGTTGGTCATCCGGTAGACAAGAGAACCACTGTCTTCCCACTCCAGTTCGTCCTTGTTTATCACTGCGTAGAGCCGGAACCCAAGGGCCCTGGCCAGGGCGGGGAGGCCACCCCCCTCTGGCAGGTCCAGAAACCTCATAATGCGACGGGCTTCCAAGACGGTAAAGCCCTCCCAGGCCTTGGTATCAAGTTCAATGGCGGCGTCCATCCCCAGCCGTTCCTCGGCGGCCAGGAACCAGAGCCCGTCATGGGCAAGCCACCGCTTGGAGAAATCCACCAGCAACCTGTACATCTCTTCCCTGCTCAGATCCTTTATGCTCTGCATCTCCACGGACATCACCTCACTGCTGACTTTGTTGAGCCTACATTGCCTGAGCCTACGTTACCTGAGCCTACGTTACCTGAGCCTACCTTCTACAGCGGTGATGGCAACTCCTACACGCTGGTCATCCCATGTGATGCCTGTGGCGCCTGTGACGCCTTTGCCACCACCAATACCCAGGCGCTGCAAGGGGCAAGAAAGAGGCGAGAGACCCTAGATCTCTCGCCTCGCATTAGTGCCAGTTTTGTGGCTATAGTAGCTCTAGACTCCCTCAGAGTTCGTGGCTCTAGACCTCCTCAGAGATTGAAGAAATACAACGACTGCAGATTGTGGCATGGGTCTCATCGGTGCCAACTGAAGGGTGGTAGTTCCAACAACGCTCACACTTCTCACCCTCGGCCCTGTCTACCCAAACCTTGAGGCCTGGGATCTCCTGACTCTCAAAGGCCCTGCCTGATGCCTCCTGAGGGCCATGAACCAATTCTGCTGCCGACACAATGAACAGGGCTGCCAGGTCGCCTTCCTGACCCTCCAGCGCCCGGCGGTATTCGCTGGGGGCAGCTATGAGCAGCCTTGCCTCGAGAGAGTTGCCAATCTCCTTTGCTGCCCTTATCTCTTCCAGGGCCTTAGTGACCATCTCTCGAACCTGGCGGATCCTGCGCCACCTTGTTGCCAGTTCCTGGTCAAGGTACTCCTCAGTTACCTGAGGCCACCGGGTGAGGTGGACAGACTGGGGAGCCCCCTCCTCCTTTGGCGCGTACAGCCAGATCTCTTCCGCGGTGTGGCAGAGTACAGGCGCCATCAAGCGAGTCAGCGCCTGAAGGATCTCATAGAGAGCCGTCTGGGCTGAGCGCCGCGGAAGGCCACTGGCCCTGAAGGTGTAGAGGCGATCCTTGAGAATGTCCAGATAAAATGAACTCATGTCCACGGCGCAGAAATTATGCAGCAGGTGGTACAGGCGGTGGAACCTGTATCCGTCGTAGTAGTCGGTGATATCGCTGATGAGCTGCTGCGCCTGCATCAAGGCCCACCGATCAATCTCCAGCATCTCCTGGTATGGAACCCTGTCGGAACAGGGGTCAAAATCATGAAGGTTCCCCAACAAGAAGCGAACGGTATTACGGATCTTACGGTATACCTCCGCAAGCTGTTTGAGGATCTTGTTGGACACCCGAACATCGGATGTATAGTCCGCTGAAGCCACCCAGAGCCTGAGGATGTCGGCGCCAAACTCCTCCATCACCTCTGCCGGGTCAACCACATTGCCCAAGGACTTGGACATCTTCCGACCGTCCTCTGCCATCACAAAACCGTGAGTCAAGACGGCGCGGTAAGGCGCTTTACCCTCTGTGGCCACCGCCGTTAAGAGGGATGACTGGAACCAGCCGCGATGCTGGTCACTACCCTCAAGGTAGAGATCTGCCGGCGACTCCAGTTCCGGATAGTGGTCCAAGACGGCGCGGTGACTTGATCCAGAATCAAACCAGACGTCCATTATGTCCGTTTCTTTGGCGAAGTCTTCGCCACTGCACTCCCCGCAGCCCATCCCCTCTGGGAGGATATCGGAGGCGTCATACCTGTACCAGGCATTAGAACCTTCGCGCAGGAACAGGTCCCTGACGGCAGTAATGGTCTCCTCTGAAACAAGCTCCTTACCACAGCTGTTACAGTAGAAGATAGGGATGGGTACCCCCCAAATCCGCTGCCTGGAAATACACCAATCATGCCTCTCGGCAACCATGCTATGGATACGGTCTTTGCCCCACCCCGGGATCCACTGGACCCCCTCAATCTCCTCCAGGGCTTGCTTCCGAAAGGATTCGATAGAGGCAAACCACTGCTCGGTGGCGCGGAATATCACCGGACTCTTGCAGCGCCAGCAGTGGGCGTACTGGTGATTGACGAAGGAGAGGTGCAGTAGCAGGTCCCTCTCCTCCAGCAGCTTTGTAACCTCAGGGTTGGCTTTATCGTAGAAGAGGCCTGTAAAGTGAGGGGCCTCTTCGGTGAAGATCCCCTGGCTGTCAATGGGGTTGAGGATCTCAAGGCCGTATCTCTGACCGACCTCAAAGTCCTCCTGGCCGTGGCCAGGCGCTGTGTGCACACAGCCGGTGCCCTGCTCCAGGGTAACGTGCTGTCCTAGAATGAGAACAGAGTCTCGCTGATAGATTGGATGCCTGGTGACAATGCCCTCAAGCTTACGGCCGGTCCAGGAACCCTCTGGCTCGCCGGCATCAACACCGGTATCACCCAGGACCCGTTCAACCAAATCCCGGGCCACTAACAACCTGCCCCTGTCAGTGGGGACCAAGGAGTATTCAATATCGGGGTTTAGGGCGATGGCAAGGTTGGCCGGGATGGTCCAGGGAGTGGTGGTCCAGATTAGCACATAGGTGTCCTCATCGGGCAGAAGGCCCTTCCCGTCGACAACAGGAAACTTGACATAGATTGAGGGAGACCGCTTATCGTCGTACTCCACTTCGGCCTCAGCAAGAGCGGTTTCACAGTCCGGGCACCAGTAGACTGGTTTCAATCCCTTGTAGATGTACCCTTTCAGGGCCATCTCTCCAAATACCTCAATCTGCTTGGCCTCATACCACGGACGTAGAGTCAGATAGGGATCGTCGAATTTCCCCGTTACTCCCAGACGCCGGAACTGCTCGCTCTGAAGGTCCTTGAACTTCAGGGCATAGTCTTCACAAGCCATACGTATTTCAAGGGGGTTAACATCATGGAGATTCTCCTTGCCCATCTCCGCCAGGGCCTTGAGTTCAATGGGCAGACCGTGGGTGTCCCAGCCTGGAACATAGGGAGCATCGTAACCCCGGATGGTCTTGAACTTGACCACAATATCCTTGAGAATCTTATTCATGGCGGTGCCAATATGAATGTTGCCGTTGGCGTAGGGAGGGCCGTCGTGCAGGATGAACTTCGGCCTGCCCAGGGCACTCCTTCGCATCTGCCCATAGAGGTCAATCTCATCCCAACGGGCCTGGATCTCTGGCTCCCTTTCAGGTAGATTGGCTCGCATGGGGAAATCAGTCTTTGGAAGGTTGAGGGTATCTTTATAGTTCACAGTAGTTCACCAGCCCACATACACTCCTTTGTTAATGCCAATGCTCTGCCTTGAGGCCTAACTATTGGCTTCTTACAGTCCTGTTATACCTTAAGTCCGCACTCCTGAAAACAAACACTGGCCAATGCCTCCTCAACACGAGTGCGGGCAAGGTTGGCCAGTAGGAGCTTGTGTGTAACCTTGACTCTGACCTTACTATGCAGAGAGTCGGTCTTTGAGGGGACCAACCATTAGGACAGAGGATGCCTAACCAATTGACCAATCGTTATCGGCATCATTCTCCTCATCCTCGCTGTCATCGTGGTTAAAAACCGTAAATCGCCTGGTATCCTGGGGCCCAGCGCCGTCATCCCCGCTGTTGGAAGGAACACTCTCCTGCTCAAGGGCCGAGGCTGCATCCTCTTCGCTGTCATCAGTCGGGGCCTCCAGGAGTTTCTCGTCGTCAGTAAGCATCTCTAACTGGGCCTGGAGCATACCCTTCATCCTGATCCTGAACAGATAGGCCTCCTTCTGAATGCTCCTGTACTGCTCTTGAATGGCATGAGCCTTCTGTCTGGCTCGTTCAAGAACACCATCGGCCTTCTGTTGACCCTCTGCGATGATTACCCGCGCCTCCTGCCGAGCGGCTGCGCGTACATCCTCAGCGGTCTCCTGTGCCATCAGGAGAGCATCCTTCAGGGTGTTCTCCATGGTCTGATACTGGGATAGGCGCTCCTTATGCCGATCAAGATCCTCTCTCAGGGACGCGTTCTCACTCAGGAGACGCTCAAAGGTCCTGATGACCTCATCCAGGAACTCGTCAACCTCTATCTCCGAGTATCCGCGAAAAGAACGACTAAACTCCTTATTGTGAATGTCAAGGGGTGTAAGACCCACCGGACTCACCTCCAGGTCGTCTGACCAACACTTTTCGACATCTTGTTAGTTCAATCCTTCCACTGGTGGGCGCCCACCAGGCTACAAGGGTAACTGGGCGATAATACTGATCACTATGTTAGCAACGAACCTGATAAGGAGCAATACCACTATCGGACTGAAGTCAATGCCACCGGTGGCAGGCAGCAACCCTCGAATGGGCCCCAAGAAGGGCTCGGTGACCCTGAAGACAAAGTCGGATATTTGGTGGAAAGTGCGGTTATAGCCCTGAGGCCGGATCCAGGACAGGATTACCCGGGCCAATATCAGCCAGAAAAGGGCCTGGGTGAATATGTCAACAGTCCTGATCAGCGTAAGCTTAGTTAGTCCCATTGTTAATCACACCTCTAAGTCATCTAGCAGCGGTGATAAGCCCTGCAAGTCAACATCGACGTCTGCGGGTACGAAGAGGAAAACCCCTCCTCCTACCCTCTGGGTGATCCCTCCCAGTCCGTAGCTGGCTCCACTCATGAAGTCTAACAGCCTCCGGGCCAGCACTGTGTCGACGCCCTCAACATTCAGCACAACCGACCGCCCGCGCCGGAGGTTATCGGCAATACCGTCAACTTCATCAAAGCTTTGAGGCTTTACAACGACAACCCTGGCCTGCCGTTTCGCGGCTGCCAGTGGCACTACTCTGCTGCCCTTGGAACGTTGCCGGGAGACAGGCTGGTAGTTGGGTTCATCCTCTACATATCCTTCTGCTTCGTAACCGTCATCATACTCATGGTCCTCAACGTGAAAGCCAAGAAGACCCAGAATCTTGTCCACAAAACCCACTGCTATTTCTCCCCCTTGCCTCTGGCAGCTCGCGCCTAATACTGCCTGGGGCCAAAGATCGCTGATCCAACCCTGACGATGGTAGCCCCTTCTTCAACAGCGACTTCATAATCACCGCTCATTCCCATGGAGAGCTCCACCATTGAGACTCCAGGCAGGTCCGCCTTAGCCAACTCATCTGCTAACTGACGCAGACGCCTGAAGATAGGCCTGACATTCTCTGGAGATTCCACGTAGGGGGCTACCGTCATTAACCCCCTGACCTCAAGCCATGAGAGTGAGCCAGCTGCCGTCGCCAGTTCCAAAACGCGGTCCGGCGCAACGCCGAACTTACTGTCCTCATCAGCCACATTGACCTGCAGGAGAACAGGTATACGACGCTGTGCCTGGTTGGCTCTCTTATTGATCTCTCTCGCCAATCTCAGGCTGTCGACTGAATGAATGAGGTCCACAAAATTCACCAAATATTTTACCTTATTACGCTGAAGATGTCCAATAAAGTGCCAGTTAAGGCTGGTTTTGCCACGGTCAGACGCCCTGTGTAATGTGTTGTGTTTCTCAACGATTTCCTGGACGCGGTTCTCTCCAATCTCGGTGATACCAACCTCAAGAGCCTCTAATATGGTACCCACGCCAAAGCCCTTAGTAACCGCTACCACCTTGACGCGGGACGGGTCCCGTCCAACGCGCCTACAGCTCCTCCTGATAGCGGCCAGCACTTCATCATAGTTTCGCTGCGCGTCAACTGACAAATCCCGTCACCTGCCCTGCCCTGAGACCTTGATAAGAGATGGATTTGTAACAACCTCATCGCCTGCCTTAATGCCTGATACCGCCACGGTATCGGCGGCACGGCCAAGGACTGACACGGGCATGAAAACCGGATCGGCTCTCTGGACGATATAGACCCCCAATTGGCCGCCGCTTTGCACAACAGCGCTGGCCGGCAGGATAATCCCCTCATACCTGGCCTTGACAATGTCGGCGTGACCCCTGCGCAGACTGGAAAAACCGCTAATGTAGTCATCGCAGAGCAGTAACACCACTGAAAATCCATTTTTCTCCTGCTCACCAACGTAATACACCTGCCCCCTGACAGCTGGCAGGTCAGTATCAACAAACTTTACCGTCACTTTCCGTTCCGGCAGCAGTAGCCTGGCAGAGTCATTATCGGTGACCACCGCGATATAGACCTCAGTGTCACTAACAATCCTGTAGACCGGCTGCCCAGCCTCGACTATTCCTCCGTCCTCAACCAACAGTGTTTCGGCCTTCAGGGCAGAGAGCCCCCGAGTATCCCAGGTCTCAAGGGCCTCAGGCCTTAGCTTCGTCTCAAGGCCGTCAAACTGGAAGCTTACAACACCGGCCTTTCCCGCCAGCAACTCATGAGCGCTCTGCTGGAGTTCTTGAGCCACCTGGTCTCTCTGACTACGGAGGCGGTCCTCCTCTAGCTGCAGTTCCTGGAACTGGGCGGTGATGTCCTCATACTCCTGGCGGAGTTGACCCATCTCTGCGACCAGAGCCTCAGCCCTATCAAAGTCACGGGCTGACACAGCCCTGGAGAGATCAAAGGCAAGCTCAGCAAGGCCTTGATTGATAGCGCCTGCTCGCTCCTGCCCAGAGGCGAGGGTGGCGGCCTTGTCCTCGAGGAAAAGGCCCAATTCACTGTCCAGCTGCGCCAGGAGTGCCTGTGTTTCTTCATGCTTAGTAGTATTCACAACCGTGGCTATCAGGGCCCCAACAGGTACCCGCTCACCTGGTTGTACGTTGAATGATACCTGGCCTGACACCGGGCTGACTACGACCTCTTCGCGCCTGACAATGAAGGCGTCGCCAGCAAATGAGTCCTCAATTGTCCCTTGAGCGGCGATGGTGGTGTCAATCATCGCCGATACGACTAGCCCCTTCAGCCAACCGTAGGACAGCCACAAAACGGCCAGGACCATCAGGACAGCCAAGAACCGCCTGGGCCAGGGAGAACCGTCTCCCCTACGTCCCGACGCTGTCCTGGAAGGCCCCTTACGCCCTGTCCGTCGCTGCCGATCTCGGGTTGTGTTAAACCTGCTTCTAGCCAAGGGGATCAGCCCTCTTCTCTTCCTGCCTTACGCGCCAGCGCTATGTAAGCCTCCATTCGGTTACGGGTACCACCTTCACGGCGGTAGGAATAGAACAGGTCTGGACGGCACTTGGTGCACAGGCCGCTGCTGCTGAGGTTCGCTTCCTGGATGCCCGCTTCAAGAAGGGTTTCTGTGTTTGCCTGCCACAGGTCCAGATCCCAGTGACCGTTTCCCTTGTCTGTAACAAGGCCCCTCCAATTGGGAAAGGACCGCCGCAGCTCTTCAACGACTGGTTCATCCACCTCGTAGCAGCAGGGCCCAATTGAAGGTCCGATGGCGGCCCGAACATGACTGGGATTGGAGCCGTAGTTGCTCTCCATCAGTGCTATCATCCTGGCGCCAATCATCTTCATGGTCCCGCGCCAACCGGCATGAGCCAGGCCCACCACGCCCCTGATTGGATCGTAGAAGAACAGGGGAACACAATCGGCGCTATAGATGGCCAGCACCACTCCAGGATCGCTGGTCACAAGACCATCCATCTCACCTCTGGGACTGGAACCTGAAACCACCAGTTTGTGGCGGCGTTCATCGGCAAGGGATACAACCCCAATTAAATCGCCGTGGACCTGGTTGGATATCTGTAGCGGCAGTCCGGCGCAACCCATGGCCTTAAGGACCTGGCTGCGATTGGAGCTCACCGTGGTCATGCCTGTCTTAACAGGGCCGGTCGCCTCAAGACCTGGTATCCAGAGATAGCTAAAGCCCTCCGTGGTACGGGCCTTGAAACCGCCTTGGTCTGTTATGGATGCTGCTACCACTGTACCTACTCCTTACTCGGTTGCCACTGCCTCTACTATCTCTGCTATATCTCTGTCTCACAGACCTGAGGATAATCGCTGGCCAATGACTGTCAGTCAAACCATATTATATCACACTGTTAGGTGGCAGCAGCAGTTCAACAGGAAACGCCTCCCCACCGCCTGTGAAGCGGCGGCACGGGGAGACGTCTCACTCCTTAACACTGCCAGAACATCAGCCACACTTTGAGTGGCCGCAGGTTGTACACCGGTAGCACCCCTCTTCAAAGACAAGAAGCCCGGTGCAGCCCTCCTCAGGACAGGGAACAACGTGCCTCGGCCCGCCCAGGATGTTGAGGTCAAACTTGGTGTGCCCGTTTGCATATATCTCGATTGTCTTTCCTATAGCGTCGGGACAAGACAAGACCCTTGTCTCGGCGTCGACAATGCAGCCAACACACTTAATCCCCTTGATCTGGTCAAGCACCTCTTCGGTGGGAATACCAGCTCGCAAGGCAATACTGATCATCCGCCCCAGGGCCTCTGACAGCGGTGAGCACCCCTCTTCTCCGGTGTTTATGAAGACCTCGCAGATGCCTGTGTCGTCAGAGTTGACAGTGACAAACAGCTTTCCGCAGCCGCCAATCTTATACTTCTTCGTCAGGCCCCTGAGCTCTTCGGGGCGTTTCCGGGGCCTTGCGACACCGCCAGTACCCGCCCTGGCAGGGGCGGTGGCTGTCACTTCTATCTGGCCAGCAGCGGCCTCGCCGGCAGCATCCTTCTGACTACTTCCCTTAGTCAACACCTGAAACTCCCTGCTGCCATCCCTGTAGACCGTAAGGCCCTTACAACCCAGGTCGTAGGCGAGTTGATACGCGCTGGCAACATCGTCCCGGGTGGCGTTGTGGGGGAAGTTCACTGTCTTGCTAACGGCATTGTCCGTGTGCTTCTGGAAGGCAGCCTGCATGCGAACGTGCCACTCCGGTGACACATCGTGAGCAGTTACAAAGACCTCCTGAACCTGAGGGGGTACCCCTTCTACCCCGCGGCAGGTACCCTTCTCCGCCACAGCCTCAGTCATTTCCTGGCTATGAAACCCCTGTTCTCTGCCGACCTGCTCAAACAGGGGATTGACATCAAGGAGCCTGTCATCGTCAAGGACGTTACGGGTGAAGGCGATGGCAAAGAGGGGCTCAATGCCTCCAGAGGTGCCACAGATAATGGAAATCGTGCCGGTTGGGGCGATGGTTGTAGTTGTAGCGTTGCGCACCTTGAGGCGGTGCTCCTTCTTAGACTTTTTGTCATAGATACTCCCCTTAAAGGCGGGGAAGACGCCTCGCGCCTTGGCCAGGTCAGCCGAGGCCAGCTTAGACTGGCTGTTGATGAAACCCATAACCTCCTCGGCCAGGGCAACGCCCTCCTCCGAGTCGTAGGGTACCCCAAGTTTGATTAGCATTTCGGCAAACCCCATAACACCGAGGCCGACCTTCCGGGTTCTCCTGGTCATGTCCCTGATCTCGTCCAGGGGATACTTGTTGGCATCAATAACGTTATCAAGAAAATGAACGGCGTCCCATACCACCTTGCGCAGATGGTCATAATCGACCTCAGGGCCCTCCTCACCCAGAGCCACCATGTTGGCCAGATTAATTGAGCCCAGATTGCAGGACTCATAGGGGAGCAGGGGCTGCTCACCGCAATTATGGATGACAATACCGTTGCCGATATACGAGTGGGTCGCCGGCTCAGTCAGGTCATAAACCTGGCGCATCCCGTCAGGCGTTACTGCCTCCACCCTATCCACAAACTCACGCCTGTAGTAACTATGCTTCTTAAGCGCTGCCAAGCGCCCGGCGTGCTTGCCGCCGAAGAACCCTACCTGTTCCAGGAAGCGCGGCAGACTATCCCGGCTGATTTCCAACTCCCAGAGTCGGCCGTCGGTCTCGTATTCCCGCTGTTCTCCAGCCACCGTAGTGTAGGTGAAACAGGTTCTCGAGCCTCTGGAACGATCATACAACCGGGAAAAGACCCCCAGGTTCAGGAGCAGTAGCTGTACATCCTTCTGCAATTGCTTGGACTTACTGGTCAGCCGGACATAGGCGCTCTTGTTCTCCAGGTAGTTAGCGGTGCCGTCGGCGGTGAACAGGCCTTGCAGGAAACCCCGTACTGCTGTTTCAGGTGCCTCAAATAAGGAAGTGGGTACTCTCTTATCCTGGGCTCCCACGGGCTTAACACCCAGGCTTATGAAGTATTGAACCAGAAACTTGCTATGATATGAGAGGTGGTAGACCTGCCCTGTGCGCTGCACCGGCTTTGTCTCCTGGCCATACCACTGGTCCAGCAAACCTTTAACATGAACCATGGCTTCCCGGTCGCCGCGGCCAAAAGTGAAGCCAACCCGTGACTCTTTCGCGTTTTCTCTCAGCCAACCGTCGCCCACCAGCCAACCGAGGACAAATCCCAGGTCATGGCTCCAGGTCTCTGGAAAGGCGTTCCGGTGCAAGTGTCCGTTGCCACCTTTGATCTCGTGCTCAACCTCAAAGGGCAGCTGATCTTGGGAAGCAAACTGACCCCGGCCTCCCTGAAGCAAGATTTCATCCCTCATGGGCTTAAGTTGCCCAGCCTCAACCCAGCCTTTGGTAGTCATGATTCTGTGGTCAGGAGTGGCAACCAGTTCGTACCCCGCCTTGGTACGCACCTTGACTGTTGGTTTCTCCCCCGTCGGGAAGGCTTTGACGATATTGGCGAACACTACGTCACCAGCGATACGCTCTTCTTTGACCAATGAATCGTTGGTAGCTTCCCGGAGCAGCATCCCCGGCACAAGGCGTCTATCCACAGCTACCCGTATGCCACCTTTACCGTATCGGGCTACCAGCTCATCCATTCGCAGCAGGCCGTGCTCTGTTGCTACCCTTGTCTCACCGACGATGCAAGGGTTAGTGCTTTCAATCTCGCCCATCTGGGGAGTGGGGTTGTGAGCGTTGATCTTGTCAATGAATACGATGCCCGGTTCGCCGTTTGACCAAGCCATGTCCACTATCTTGTCAAACACCTTCACCGCCGGTAATCGCCCTGTGACCTCACCGGTCCTGGGGTTGACGAGGTCATAGTCCTCCCCCGCCGTCAAGGCCTCCATGAACCTGTCCGTCAGGCCCACCGATAGGTTAAAGTTGGTGATGGCACTGTTGTCGGTTTTGCATGAAATGAAGTCCAGAATGTCAGGGTGGTCTACCCTGAGAATACCCATGTTGGCACCCCGGCGTTTGCCGCCCTGCTTTACCACGCCAGTGGCGGCATCAAAGGCATGGAGAAAGGATATGGGGCCACTGGCGACACCTCCTGTGGACCGGACCACATCCCTCCTTGGACGCAGCCGCGAGAAGCTAAAGCCAGTACCCCCGCCAGATTTATGGATCAGGGCGGCGTTCTTGATGGTGTCAAAGATACTCTCCATGGAGTCCTCGATAGGCAGGACAAAACAGGCTGATAGCTGCTGCAGTTCCTGGCCAGCGTTCATCAGCGTTGGCGAGTTGAAGCAGAAGTCCTTGTTCTTAAGCAGGCGTTCTATCCTATTCATAGCGGAAAGAACCGTCGTCTCTTCGGCAGTGAGCCTCTCCATTACTTCTTTAAAGCTCACCTTCATATGCCCCTCGCCGTCTAGTCTGGCATAGGCCCTGAAGAGGGTAGCCCAGTCAAAGTCACTGAGTTTGACCTGGGGCAGTTCAGGGAGGCCATCTGACAGGAGGTCCTGTTCCGTGAGGTGTGTTTCCTGTCCGCCGTCTATATCATAGATATCCTGAAGATAGAGCACATCAATAACCGCAAGGTTCCTTGCCACCCGTCGCACAAGCCCCTCCGGGGTTTCAGTGATATTTCCCTCTGTGTCCTTCATCAGGTAACGCCGCTCAAGCACCGTGAAGGCGTTCTCAGTCAGCTCCATCGCCTTTTGCCCCACATTAGTCCCCCCGTTTACCGCTTCCTCGTTAGACAATTAACCCAAACCCCCGTTCATTTGGTCTCTACCAAACCCTCAATCTCTTCCATAAAGCGCTTTATATCCTTGAACTGCCTGTAGACTGAAGCGAACCTGACATATGCAACCTCATCAAGCTCCCGGAGGCGGTTCATCACCATCTCTCCGATGCCCTCGCTCCTGATCTCGCGAACCATTTTGTTGTGAAGCTCGGCATTGACCTCATTGACAAGGCGCTCAAGCTGATGGAGAGCAACGGGGCGCTTCTCACAGGCCCGCAGTAGGCCCCGGAGGACCTTGTCCGGATCAAAGGCCTCTCTCCTGCCATCCTTCTTGATGACCAGGATTGGAGTCTGTTCAATCTTTTCATAGGTAGTGAATCGGTTGCCACAACCCAGGCACTCCCTCCGCCGGCGAATGGATCGACCCTCATCGGTGGGCCTGGAATCCACCACTTTGCTCTCTTCATTATCGCAGGTTGGGCAGCGCATGGCTCCTCCTATCTGTCAGCGCCTAAGAACTTCATACCCTCATTTCAAGTGCCTCACTTCAAGTGCCCACTTCAAGTGCCCACTTCAAGCGTCCCGCTCCAGGTTTCAAGGCAAAGAGTACCCCAGTATCGGGAGATGTATTGACTTCGATACCCTATATACTGGGGTAAGTAATATGTTCCACACTATATATAGTTTTCCTGCCCCGAAAATGGCATCCACAAGGAAATTGTGACGGGCCTTGTCTCAGTCGCTGGTAGGGGCCCTGCCTCTAGCTAATTTTACTCCCATCGGGAAGATTATCCGCAACGGTCAGCAGGGTCAAATCATCACCGTCGGTCGCTGCCAGAACCATCCCCTGGGACTCCACACCGAATATCTTGGCGGGTTCAAGGTTGGCGAGGAACACAACCCGCTTGCCCAGCAGTTGGTCGGGGGTGAAGTGCTTGGCAATACCCGCCACAACCTGGCGCTCTTCATCACCAAGGCTAACCCTGAGCTTGAGAAGCCTGTCAGAGCCCTCAATTGGTTCAGCAGATTTTACCGTCGCGAGCCTTATGTCAATGGATTTAAAGGTCTCAAAATCAATCATCTTGCCCTTGTCCTCCTTAGTTTGCCCGGCGCCAGAGTGTGCTTTCTGTTTCGCCGCTGGCTCTGACCTGCTGGGGGTTTGGGCTTCAGTTGTCGACATGGAAGGGAGCTTAATATCAATCTCGTCAATGTCCAGGCGAGGGAATAGCGGTTCTCCTCGATTAATCCGGGATCCTGGAGTAAGCCCACCCCACCCTGTGTCCTCCCAGGTCAGGTCTTCAGGCCGCTTGGCCACACCCAGCTGCTGGAAGATGCCGGCAGGGGCATTGACCAGGAAGGGGCTGGCCAGGACCGCCGCGATCCGCAGGCCTTCAGCCACGTTGTATAGTACCGTGGCCAACCGCTCTGACCGGCCCGGGTCCTTTGCAAGGCTCCAGGGGCTGGTATCCTCGAGGTATTTGTTGGCGGCGTTCACTACCTCCCAGGCAACAGGGATGGCCCGATCAATCTGATAGCCCTCCATCAGTTCGACAAACCGCGGCAGGGATTTAGTTACCACTGCCTCAAGCTCGCCGTCATCTTCATCGGCACTAGGGGGCGGCACCACACCGTTGCAGTATTTGTTGATCATCGCCGTTGTTCTTGAGAGGAGGTTACCGAGGTCATTTGCCAGGTCATCATTTGTTCGCTGGACGAACCCGTGAATTGAGAGGTCACCATCCTGACCCATAGAAGCGGCTACCAACAGGTAGTAGCGGGTCTTATCGACACCGAACTTGTTACAAAACTCCAGCGGGTCGATGACATTGCCCGTCGTCTTGCTCAGGCGCTCGCCGTTAAGAGACAGAAAGCCGTGGCCCAAGACGGTCTTGGGTAGCGGGAGGTCGGCAGCCATGAGCATGGCGGGCCAAATTATGCAGTGAAACCGGGTAATATCCTTTCCGATAACGTGGACATCCGCCGGCCAGTAGTGCTCAAACTGCTCCTGGTCCGAGCCAAACCCGATCCCTGAGATGTAGCTAATCAGGGCGTCAAACCACACATATACCACCTGGTCTCTGCCCTCAAAGGGAACTGGAATGCCCCAATCCTGACCAGCCCGAGAGATACTGACGTCGTCGAGGCCGCCCTTGATGACATTGACAATCTCTCGCTCTCTGATCTCGGGTAGGATGAAGTCGGGGTGGTCCTGAATGTGCTTGAGAAGGGGTTCCTGGAAGGCCGAGAGCTTGAAGAAGTAGTTCTCCTCTTCAATGAACTCCACATCCCGTTTATGAACTGGACACTTGCCATCAACTAGCTCTTTTTCGGTGTAGAAGGCCTCACAGGAAACGCAGTACCAGCCCTGGTACTGGCCCTTGCAGATGTAGCCGGCATCGTAGATCTGCCGGATCAGCTTTACAACGGCCTGCTGGTGCCGCTCTCCGCTTGTCTGCATATGCTCATCATAGCTAATCACCAGGGCATCCCAGGCGCGCCTGAAGATTACGGCCATCTCATCGACATACTCCTGGACGCTCTTGCCGACCTCCTTGGCCTTCTTCCAAACGTTTGTGCTGTGCTCGTCATTGCCCATCAGGTAGAAGGCGTCGTAACCTCGCAGGCGCTTGTAGCGAACAATGGCATCGGCAATCACCTTCTCATAGGCGTGACCGATGTGGGGTTCTGCGTTGCAGTAGTCAATGGCCACTGTAATATAGAAGCTTTCTTTCATGGTCTCGTCCTCCTTCAACATGTCTAAGTAGTCCTGGGGGCACCATTCGCTGTCTATTCCAGAAAGAGCAAACAAAACACCCCGCCTTCACAGGGGCGGGGTTAATCTGGATTCCGCGGTACCACCCTAGTTCGCCAGGGCCTCACAGCCGTGGTCTCATCAGGTACCAGCGCAGGAACGCTGATACCATCGCGAAGTAACGGTCGCAACCGGGCAAACCTACTCAGCGTCGCACCGGTCCGGGCTTGTGGTAATAAGCCGCCAACCAGTCTCGCCTTCAGTGACCAACTCCAGGGCCATGTTCCCGCCTTCGCCTGCGCCGGCTCTCACCAACCCGGTTCGCTGTCCCAGCCTACCAGCGGTACTCTCTCCCCTTCACAGTTATTCCCTTAAGGGTAATTATGAGGTTGTGTCCAATATATAATACACCCCTCTCGCCTGTCAACGCAGGCAGGTTTTAGAGTCCTTGCCGAGTCAGGGGAGGGGAAGTGTGGCAACATAAATACTGGCCGTGGAGCTTGCCGCGGATTCACACCAAGGGGGGAAACAATGCTATCAACACTGCCGCTGTCTCTGCCCTGCCAATCAGTCTGGACTACGGGAAACCAACCAGCATCCCCAGAGCAGCTGCTAGCGGCTCTACCGGAGGAGGCCGATAGGGCTAAGAGATTAGGGGCGCAACTCCTTGATTTCCCCGGAGACTTCTGTGTGGTTGAGGCCGAGTACCGGTCCCAATCCCTCTGGGAACAGGTCGCGGCGATACTGCAGGATACGGGCCTGGGGGCTACACTGCACCTGCCCCAGGTGTGGGTGGATATAGCCGCCCTTGATGAATATGTCTGGGAGGGAAGCATTCGCTCCGTTGAAGCGGCCCTCCTGGCAACACTGCCCCTGAAGCCAGAGATGGCCGTGGTTCACCCCGCCAACTACGGCACCCAAATAGTGCTTGAGCTCTCGGGTGGTTCAGTTCTCGACACAAATCTGCTTCGCAGGTTAAAGGGCCGACTGGCATCAGCCCTGAAGCGCCTGTCAGATACGGCGGCAGGGTCGGTGCTGGCTCTGGAGAACCTTGAGGGGATGCCCTTTGATCTCTTTGCCCTCACCATAGCAGAAACCGAAACCAAGGCGTGCCTGGACCTGGGCCATACCGTCAGTAATGGCGATGATCCCGCTGCCGCCCTGAGGTCACTGGCTACCAGTCTGGCCGGGATCCACCTTCATGACGCCTTGGCTCCCCGAGATGGCGCCCTTATCGGTGAAGCTCATTTACCCCTTGGCAAGGGGGAACTGGACCTGAAGGACATCAGGTATGTCCTGGCAGATATCGATTTCAGCGGCCCCGTGGTTCTCGAGACTGCATCGGAAGTGACTGAGTCAGTCCAGGCCCTCAAGGCAGCTTGGCCCGGCTTTCATCAGACCTCTGATTGTGAGGGAACTGGCTATCAAGCCTCAGATTACCAGGCCTCCGACTATCAAGGGCTCTAGGGTGCCCTGGCTGCCTGCCCCGTCTCTCAGAATTCGTTTCTCCTTCTCCAGATTTCTTTGACCAGAGGCTGACCCGATCGCTAAAGGATTCCCAAAAGCCGTCGGCTACCTTGTTGTCATAGGCGTGTTCTATGCTGGCAATTGAGGCGTGGTGTTTCACCCTCTCTTCCCCATCGCTAACCGGGATGATGGTTCCAGGCCCGCCAACACAACCCCCAGGACAGCCCATCCCTTCCATGAAATTTGCGTCCAGATCCCCCGCCGACACCTCCTTGAGTAGCGCTGAGCACTCTTTCAGGCCGTTGCCCCGCACCGTCGATATATCCCTGCCTGGCAGGCGCTCCTCAATGGCGGCAAGGATCGCGACGGTGACACCACCAGAGAAGGCATAACTCCGGCCATCATGGGACGCCTCCCGAAGCTCCAGGTTGCGATCCTGAACCGGGGCCAGATCTGGGTGGACGGCAAGAACGACCTCTTTCAACTCCTTAAAGGTGAGGACCAGGTCAACATCGCCCTCAAGCTCAGGGCGACGGATTTCAGCCCTCTTAGCCAAACAGGGACCAATGAACACCACCTTGCAGTGGGGGTCCTGGGCTTTCAGGATCCGGCCCATGGCAATCATCGGGGAGACAGAGTGGGAGACGAGATGGCTTACGTCGGGCTGATGCCGCTCAACCAACTTTATGAAGGCAGGGCAGCAGCATGAGGTGATCATGAACTTCCTGCCGGATTTCCAATACTCAACGAACTCCTCGGCCTCCTGAACTGTGAGGACATCGGCGGCTAGCGCCACCTCCCAGACATCATCAAAGCCCAAGGCCAACAGGTATGATTTCAGGTCCTGATAGCCCAGGCCCTCAAACTGGCCGGCGAAAGATGGCGCCAGGATGGCGTAGACCGCCTGATCGTTCCGATCTCGCAAGAGGTGAGCCAGCTCCAAGAGCTGGCTTGAGTGGGATATGGCCCCCGACGCGCAGGCGCGGTGACACTGCCCACAGTCGATGCAGCGTTCCGGATCAATGTAGAGATTGCCATCATCATCAAGCACAATGGCGTCTACCAGACATATGTCGCGGCAGTGGTGCTCTCCCGGTTCGCAGTTGCAGATTGTGCTATCCAGGATATACTGAGTCGCGTCCTCAGTGCTCTCAAGAAGGGGGCCTAGCCGCCGCACAGCGGCGTCCACCCTGTTAGAAACCGCCCTTCGAAGACGCCGCTTTTCTTCTCTGTCACCAGGCAGTAGCCGGTAGAGAAGGGCCTGATAATCACTGTACTCCGGCGCCTTGCCCGCCTGTACCTGGCGCCACAGGTACTTGAAGACCTCGTTGCTAGCCTTCCTCAAATCAGGGTCCACCAATGGATATCGCCCCCGGTCCATTTAACTGCTGAGAGTTAGGGGTTACCCCGCAGCAGCGACCTACCGGGTAGCCCCTCCTTTGCAGTTTGCCCCGATAGGCGTGGCCAAAACTCATTGAAATCAGCCTGACTCAGTCAGACCTCGCAGGGCTCATTAGACTGGAAGACTGGGCCAGGGCAAGAATCTCCTGAAGAACGGCATTAGCATACGCGCCCTGCGCGTACTTCACTCGCATCTCCCGGATCCTGTCCTCGTCGCCAACCTCAAGGATCCTCCTGACGGGCTCTGGACGCTCAACCCAGCGCCCTATCTCCCGCCAGTCTTCTGTAAAAACCAGGATGCTGGGGATCTTCCCGCTGTTAGGGAAGAATCCCTTGAACAGGTCTCCGTCCTCATCCCGGCTGAAGCAGCGAAGCTCAAGGCCCTGAACAACACTGGCCAGATAGGCAACATAGGGAACATTGAAGCGACAGTCCCCGCACCACCCCTCACTAAAGACAACAAGGTTGAGGCCCCGGCTTCTCTTAACCTGGTCCTGCCACCTCTGAATGACGTCTTGGTTAACAGTGTCACCCGCCGCCTCAAACCGAGCCCGAAAGCCCCGTTGGCTCGCCCGGGGCATATCGCCAGTGTAGGCTCCAAAATCCTTTCCTCGTTCCGTGAAGACAGAATCGCTCATCTGTACCATTCTCAATCCCCCTTAGAGACAATTATACAGCAAACTGAGTAGGGTAGTGCCCCCGTGCTTGCTGTGGCACTATCCTTCTCACAGAGTCTTCACTCTGAAGCAGAACCTCATTGAAGGTTCGATGCCTCGCAGATGCTACAATAGACGACTCCCAATCGCATCGTCTTACTGTTGCGTAATCCTGACTCGCTCATACACTGAATCAAGTATCACACATCGCACGCCGTGCGCAGGGGTTTGCCGCGCTAAAGCTGATTTCTCGTACTCTCGGCATGAACTTGCGCGCGCTAGAAGGAGGTTGGTTTCTTGAGTACGACGATTACGGTAACGGCAAGAGACTATCAGACCGGCGCTGATATCGCTGACTTCAGTTTTCTGATCAATGAGAATAACGTTGGCGATCCACAGGTTGACCTGGCTGAGCCTGACCGCAACCCTTCACTATTGCCATCATTAAAACCGGGTGCCAGCTACAGCCCAGTGGTGGCATCAGGAGACAGCGGCGCCCCGACAATAACAGTCCCCGCGGGCAGGTACCTGGTATCCACCCGCGCCTCCGGTTACAAGCTGGGTGGCGTCTGGATAGAGGTGGCCGATGGCGAATCTGCCACGGTTGAGGCAATGCTGCACCCGCACCCGCTGCCTCTGTCCAAAATCAGGGTTCATGTCTTTCACGATAACAACCCTGTCAATGGAGAGGACGACACGCCGCTGGAGAGCGGCCTTCCGGGCTTCAGCATCGTCATTACCGACGCCGTGGGTGAGGTCACTGTCGACTACTTCGGCAATCCCATCGGCACGGAGTATCAGCGTGACAGCGCAGGCGACCTAATCTTTGACACCGGGGGCAACCCCCTCGTGTCCAGGGTTGGCGGCCGGGTGCTGACAGACGCCAACGGAGATGCGGTTATCGATAACCTGCCGTCTGGCAAATACGGGGTGCAAGCCATCCCGCCCGATGGCAGCGACTGGATTCAGACCACGACCATTGAGGGTACACATATCATAGACGCATGGATTGTGGAGGGTAACGACGGCTACAGTCCCCGCGAAGGCTTTAAGATGCCCCTCGTCTGGATCGGTTTTGTCAGGCCAATGGCTTTTGACCCGCCTGTGCCAGGGGTTACCGGGACGATTAGTGGTACTGTAAAGACAATCATCGAGTTTGTGCCACCCTTCCGTCCCCTGACCCTGGGAGCCCCGGTCTACAGGCCGTGGATAGCCCTGAGCGACATCGGCGCCAACGACCAGCAGGTGTATGCAGATCGGGGTCAGCCTGATGGCACCTTCTTCATCCAGGGGGTCCCCCCAGGGGTCTACCAGATGGCCATCTGGGATGAACCTCTGGACTACATCATAGCCTTCCGCACGGTGCAGGTCAGCCCCGGCCGGCACGTTGACATGGGCGATGTCGGCGTCCCGCGCTGGTACGGATACATCAAGGGTAAGGTCTTCCATGACCTTGATGAGGACTGCGCGGTCGATGAGGGAGAGACTGGCATCGCTAACGTAGCTGTAGGAACCCGCTTCAAGGATGGCAGCGTCCAGTATAGCACAGTTACTGACATGCACGGCAACTACGGCCTGGACGAAGTCTTCGAACTGGAGCGCTTTGCAGCAGCCGAGGTCGACTTCACCAGCCTAGGGGTCACGGGAGCAGAGGGCACCCCCGACTACGGCATACCAACAACCGTGCCCACAGGGTGCCTGGGCCCAGGCGGAGAGCCTGCCCGCTGCGCGGAGATATTCCAGGGAGCCCTGAGCGCCGCCGCCCTCACGTGGGCAGCCAAGACCAACAAGATCGACTGGGGCAAAAGGCTCTATGCCGAGGGCGAGAACGGCGGCATCTCCGGTATGATTTTCTACGCCACGATGCGCAACGAGCTGAACCCTCGCTACGCCGTGGCTGAGGACTATGAGCCAGGCATCCCCGGTGTCGTCGTCAACCTGTACTCAGCTACTGTGGATCCAGAAACCGGGGAAGTAAGCCAGGGAGACCCTGTCAACACCACCACCAGTGACGGCTGGGAGCACCCCACGGGGTGCGTGGACCACAACAATGACCCCGTGGGATGCATAGAGGTCCCGAACATCTCCAACCAGGTGAGGCCGGGGGTCTACGACGGAGGCTACGCCTTCGAGACCTACTTCGACCCCTACTACGGCGCGCCCGGTGCGGTTGAGAAGCCGCTGGATGAAGGCCTCTATGTAGTAGAGATTGTGCCCCCGGAGGGCTACAAGGCCATCACAGAGAGTGGCTCCACGAATACATCTGAGGGGGACGACTTCGCGCGCATCGTGCCGACGGACCCCGGCGAGCCCGAGGGGATTGCCGACGAACAAATCTGGAAAGGAACGCGGCCTGCACCTTACCTGAAGACAGGCACCGACACCATAGACATCCACAAAAAGGTTGTTCGCGTCGTCCATGGATTCAACGCCGCGGCGAACTTCTTCCTCTATACCGACACCCCGGCCCCCGGCCGCATCGTCGGGTTCTTGCTCGATGATGTGAACCTGGAGACTGACCCGAGCTTCATCTACTACGGCGAGAAAAGGGGGGTCCCAAACGCCCCTGTGGGTATTAGGGACTTCACCGGTCGGCTAATCAAGACAGTCTACTCAGACAAGAACGGCATTCTTGAGGTAATGCTCCCCTCAACCTATACACGCAATGTGCCGACACCCTCCGGGGTAGCGCCTGCCATGTACCAGGTTGTGGGCAACGACCCCGGCGACCCCGAGAACCCTAGCGAGGGCTACAACCCCAACTATCAGACTCTGATCCGGAACTTCGATGTATGGCCTGGCAAGACTACCTACGCAGACATGGCTATGTTCCCCATCACCGCCTTCATCGGCGAGACGGGTGTCGGACAGTTCTCGAGGCCGCCCGTGTGCGATCTTGCGGCTGACATACCCCAGCTCTTTGCCGTGGATAGGGTTCATGTGGACCTTGATGCGGGTGCTGCGACCGAGCGCCAGGTGCGCATTCTTGGCACAGGCTTCGGCGCTGCACCGTCAGCAGTGACTGTAAGCGGAGTGCCGGTTATGGTGCTTAGCTGGTCTGATGAGGAGATCCTCATCGAGGTGCCGGCAGAATTCACCCTGGCAGGTCCGCAACAGTTACTGGTGGCACCCCAGGACGGGGCAGTCGGCTGGCAGGCCGGCATTACCCTGCACGTGATAAGAGCAGGGGAGTATGAGCCTAACATCGTTCAGGTGGATCAGGCGGGAGGGGCAGACTATGAGACAATTCAGGCAGCCGTAGACTCTGAACCCGCTGAAACCATCATCGTCGTAAACCCCGGCATCTACTATGAAAGCCCCATCATCCACAAGGCTATTTCAGTGCAAGGGGTTGGCCCCGGAGGCACGACGGCCACCGACGCGGTAATCCAGGGCTCGGTCATTGACGGCCGCTTCTACCTGTCATACCTGGACCAATGGCTGGTTACGCTGGAAACCCTCGACTTTGACGGGCCGTCGGGGCTGGAGCCCGACCAGGGTCGCCAGGTACCGCCAGGGCAGGTAATCACCGTAGTTGCCCGGCAAGGGCAGTACAGCCCTGGGCATAGCCCGCGGGTCGACGGTCTCTACATCACCGGCGCCAGGGGGGAGGAGGCCGGAGGCATTTACCTGCACGCCCAATGCGACCACACCACTATCAGCAACTGCGTGATCCAGAGCAATGGCGGCGGCTTTGGCGGAGCCGTGTCCCTCGGCAGGGCCTATGTGGGCGACAACCACAACCACAGTATCGGCATCCACCACAACAGGATTCTGAACAACGGAGGCATCAGCCTGGCCGGGGGCATGGGCATCTTCAACGGCGCGGCAGGTTACGAGATCTTCTGCAACGACATCTGCGGCAACTACTCCGCTGAGTACGGCGGCGGCGTCTCCCACTTCGGCTACAGCCCTGGGGGCAGCATCCACCACAACAGGGTCCTCTTTAACGCCTCTTTCGACGAGGGGGGTGGGATCTTTGTTGGTGGAGAGCAGCCCGCCCCACCCCAGACACTGACTCAGGGGTCGGGGGAGGTGGCCATCTACGCCAACCTAATCCAGGGCAATCTGTCCAACGACGACGGGGGGGGCATCAGGCTGCTGCAGCCCCTGGACTATCGAATCGACATCGTCAACAACCTCATCGTCAATAATGTGTCCACTGACATTGGCGCCGGGATAGCGCTTGACGACGCATCCCAGGTGGTAATCACGAACAACACCGTGGCCAAGAACATCACTACAGCCACGGCGGAGGACAGTGACGGGCTGCCGCACGCCGCCGGCCTGGTCAGCGAGCTCCACAGCGCTGCCTTTATGAGCACACTGCCTGTAGGGTCTCCCCCTTTCAGCGACCCTGTGCTTTTCAACAACATCTTCTGGGACAACAGGAGCGGCTGGTACGAACAGGGCCTGAACGGCGGAGCCGGGGGCATTGCGGGCATCGGAGCTGCTGGTGACCCGGCGCCTGTTAACATCATGGACCTGGAGGTCTTCGGGAGCAACTTCGACCTGCAGCCCCAGTACTGCTCGCTGTCAGTTCCCTACATCACGGGCGGCGGCAATATCGTTAGCGACCCGGGCTTCGCCGAGGAGTATGACACTGAGCTGACCGCGGTAGCTTTCAACATGGAGCCAGACTTCAGGACGGTGAAGATAGTCACCGTGACCCCAGAATTAGTTGGCGACTACCACCTTAATGAGGGATCGGCAGTCATTGACGCGGGGGCCGGGCAGGTGACACGCGGCAGCATAGTCTATGAAGCGCCGTCTGTAGACTTCGACGGCGACAGCAGGCCGGCAGGTGCCGCGTACGACATAGGGGGTGATGAGCATGTCTAGAGTCAAAATGCGGCTCGGCGCCACAGACGGCTGGATAAAGACACCTGACGGCACCAGCCACTACATCTTCGGCTTCGTGGACATCACTGAGGTGCCCGAAGACGAGATCTTTACATACAGGGGTAAAGGTGAACTACCGTCGCCGCTGCTGGAAGTATATGAAGGGGACGAGGTTGAGTTGATCCTGACGAACCTGGGCCTTCCCCAGCGGCCGGACCTGGATGACACCCACACTATTCACTGGCACGGTTTTGCCAACCAGATACCTCTGTGGGATGGAGTGCCAGAGGCCTCCATGTCAGTGCCCGTGGGACGGAACTTCACGTACTTCTACGAACCTAGAGACCCGGGAACATACATGTATCACTGCCACTTTGAGCCCGTAGAGCACATTCAGATGGGTATGGTGGGGCCCGTCATCGTCAGGCCCGATCTGGAGAAACAGCCCGGATATCAGGAACAGAAGCTCGCTTACAACCACCCCGATACGGCGTTTGACCGTGAGTACCTTGTCTTTCTGACAGACCTTGATACAAGACCTCACGATCTGGTAGCAAACGCTCAGGAATTTGACTGGACAGACTACAGACCCGACTACTGGCTGCTGAACGGGCGGTCCTATCCAGATACCCTCAAGCCGGACAATGACACCTCGCTGCCCCTGCAACCCTTCTCGGGGCTCATCGAGGCTCACCCGGGAGATAGGGTTCTGCTGCGGATAATCAACCTCGGCTTTGAGCAACAGTGCATGGAGATACTGGGCATTGTACCTACGGTGGTGGCTTTGGACGCCAGGGAACTGCGTAACCCCCAGGGGCAGGAGTTTTACCGGGAGGAAGCGGTGATTTCAATAGCGGCCGGGCAGACTGTCGACGCCATCTTTGTCGCTCCCTCGCCGGGCACCTACCCGCTCTACAACCGCTGTTTCCACAAGCAGGTCCTTGCGTGGCCCTCTGGCGGCATGGTATCGGAAGTCAGGGTCTACCCCAGGGGATGGCCCATACGTGAGGGGAGATGATGATTTTGCAGGCTGAACTATGGGCGCGAGAAGGATACCTGAGCACACCGGACGGAAACAGCATCTACTTTTGGGGATTTGCCCCGAACTCTGTCGACGGAGCGCAGCTGCCAGGACCGGTGCTGGTCGCGGTAGAAGGCGAACCTGCAAGGATAGTCCTGCATAACGAGCTTAACGCCCACATCTCGCTGTTTCTTCCCGGACAGGGCGCGGTCACTGCCAATGGGCTTGCAGCGGGGCCAGAGTTCGATAGCCAGGGGAACCTGTCTTCCTTTGCTACCTCGGTCCCGCCCGGGGGGAGCATTGCTTACGAGTTCACCGCCGGGCAGCCTGGTACCTACCTGTATCAGAGTGGGACCGATGCCTTCCGCCAGGTCCTCATGGGTCTCTATGGGGGGCTCGTTGTGCGTCCCTCAGACTACGACCCAATTGCCAACCGCACCGCCTATGGCGCGGGCACAGGTACAGGCTTTGAGCGCGAATACCTACTGATCACTGGGGAGATCGATCCAGACATGAACCTGGCGGTCATGGAAGGGCGACCCTTTGCCTTGTCGGAATTCCACCCCCGCTATTGGACGCTGAATGGGCGCTGCGCCCCTGACACGATGTTTCCCAACAGAATCGACTACCTGCCGCGCCAGCCCTACAGTTCCATGATCATATGCGAGCCTGGCGAGCGGGTACTCATGCGTTACCTTGGTTCAGGGATTGCGTCCCACCCACTTCACCCCCACGGCAACCACACCAGGGTTGTAGGGGAAGATGGAGGCCTGCTGAGCGGCAGCGAAAATGATTCCTCCTATCACCGGTTCACTGTGCTGACGGGTCCCGGACAGAGCTACGACCAGATATTCAGCTGGGAAGGTTTGGGCTACACGCCCGCCAACCCTATTCCGACGTTGGTTCCCGACAGGCGAAATATGGGCATTGGAGAACCGGGTTGGACCATGTGGAGCGGCAGCCCCTACCTGGGGTATCAGGAAGAGGTGCCTGTCGGGGTGACCTCGTTCAACCAGAAAGGGGAATATTACTTCATGCTCCACGCCCACGACGAGTACAAGATCACCAACTGGGGGGAGTTCCCCGGCGGAATGATGACCATGCTTGGAATCTACCCGTCGCTGCCGCCAGAAGTTGGAACGCTACCGCCTGGTAGTTGAGGAGGGATGGAAGGTGGCCAAAGTCAAGCAGAAAATGTACGCGAAGGAAGGAACCGCGCAGATGCCGGGCGGCGAAGTCCCATTCTGGGGTTATGCCTCTGAAGTCGGAAAGCCACCCAGGCTGCCGGGACCCCTGGTGGAGGTTTGCGCAGGTGACAGTGTCGACTTCGAGTTGGTGAATGAACTCTCCGAGCCGGTGTCGCTGGTTTTTCCAGGTCAGACGGACGTGAAGGTACCAGGGAAAAGGCGGAAGTGCAAGGTTACGCCGTCACGGTGCAGGCCGAGATGTAGAGATGCCAAGAAGATACCGGCCCGACGGCGCAGGCGCAGGCGCCTGCGGAGATGTCGCTCCCGCTCACATTCACGCAAGGTGGATCCAGAACGCCAGAACGAGAGGATGATATCCCTGACCCGCCAGCTGGAGCCGGGACAGAAAAGGACCGTTACCTACCGCGTCAGAACCAGGAAGCCCGGGGTGTATCTGTACCATAGCGGCTCCAATCCCGCAACCCAGGTGCAAATGGGCCTCTACGGTGTGCTTGTTGTACGCCCCAGGGGCTTTGACGACCCAGCAAGCCCTAACTATCGGACAGCATACGGGGAGGGAACCAGGTCTGAGTACGATGTAGAGAAGATCATGGTTTTGGGCGAGGTTGACTCCCGGTGGCACGAAGCCGTAGCCGGTGGCGATACGGACGAGCATAGAGACTTCAGGCCGGACTACTGGCTTATCAATGGCCGGTCTTTCCCGCACTGCGCCGAAGACGCTGACGGGTCAACGCAACCCGAAAGTGCCGCTGTACAATGCACGGCTGGCCAGAGGGTGCTGCTGCGGCTGGTCAATGCCGGGTACCTGCACCACACCATCTATCTCGGCGGGTTGCGTGGCAGAGTTGTCGGTTGGATGATGTCGCCTCTAGCGTTGCCTGGAAAGGACGCGACTTATGAGAAACTGGGCATCACCCTTGGGGCCGGGCAAACGGCAGATGTAATTCTCACACCCGAGAGCCCGGGTAAATACATGATCCATGCGCGCGAGTACAGCGCCCTGATGAACGAAGAGCAGTTTGGCGGGGGTATGATGACCAGGCTCACGGTAGGCCCGGCTTAGTCTACTCTCCGCCGGGCAGGTAGCAGTGGGGTCCCAAGATGGCCGCTGCTGAATGGGGACGCCGGCTGTCGTCCTGACCAGCCGGCGTCTCTACTGGTGCCGCCTCACGGCGCCAACCGGTCTGGTTGGTATCGGCTTCATCAGACTCCCGCCCATAGTGACTGGATAGCATACTGGATGAGGTGGGGTCAACCCATACCAAACAGGGCGTAGTAGTCGATTCCCTGAGCTGTTGAGGCTATCAACTGAACCCACCCTCTAAGTAGCTTGGGAAACCACCCGATGGGCCTCCCGCGCGATTGCGAGTTCCTCGTTTGTCTTCACTACCAGCACCGCCACGGGGCCGCCGTCATCTACCCGTCCCTCTCCAGTCTTGCCCATCTGCTGGTTCTTCTTTGGGCTAAAGGTGATGCCCAAGCCCTCCATGTCCCGGCAGACCGCCTCACGGACAGCAGGGGACTTCTGGCCTATTCCGGCTGTGAAGACTATACCATCGAGCCCATTGAGAACCGCTGTATAGGCCCCAATGTACTTCTTCACCCGGTGGACAAAACCGTCAAAGGCAAGCCTGGCACCGTCATTTCCCCTGTCCCGTCCCCCCTCTATGTCACGCATATCATTGGAATAGCCCGATAGGCCCAGGAGCCCGCTGTCCTTGTTCAGGATGGCAATGGCCTCTTCGGGACCAATGCCATCGACCCTCTGGATGTGAGTGACAACTGCCGGGTCCAGGTCACCAGACCTGGTCCCCATGATGAGGCCCTCAAGGGGCGTGAATCCCATGGAGGTTTCCACCGATTGGCCGTCCTTTATCGCCGCGATGCTGCAGCCATTGCCGAGGTGGCAGGTTAGGAGCCTTAGCCCGTCTAAGGAGGTGCCCAGCATCTCCGCTGCCCGCCCTGCCACGTATCTGTGAGAGGTGCCATGGAAGCCATAGCGGCGAAGCCTGTACTCGTGGTAATACCGGGCAGGAATGGCGTAACGGTACGCCTCCGGCGGCAGTGTCTGATGAAAAGCGGTATCAAATACAGCTACATTCGGGATCCCTGGCAGTAGGTCCTCAGCGGCCTCAATGCCAACCAGGTTCGGTGGATTGTGGAGGGGGGCTAAGCTGATACAGTCCCTGATAGCCTCCTTAACCCCACCATCTACCTTCACCGCCTCGGTGAAAGACTCACCCCCGTGAACAACACGGTGGCCCACTGCCTCTATCGTCATATCTGTCTGCCCCTTGCCCTGAAGAGTGTCGAGAATGGCTCTCAGGGCTGCCTCATGCCCAATCCTCCCAAGCTCGAATTCCTGCTGGCCGTGATACTCAAATGCCTCAGTCTGGGGCTCGAAGATGTGGACCGCCCTGCCTTCGCCTATCCGTTCCACCAGGCCCCTGGCAAGCAGCTCTTCACCGGGCATCAGCAGTAGTTGGTACTTCACCGATGAACTACCGCAGTTCAGGACTAAAACCTTCACTAGAGGTATCCTGCTTCCTGCAGGGCGCCTCTTGCGGTACTGAGATCCTCTGGCGCCACCAGGATGACAGGCCCGGTACAACCCATTCCGCTGGCTGCATAGACATCAACGCGCCAGAGGGCCTTGACTGCATCCTCCAGGTCCAAGATATCGATTCCGGCTATCTCCTGGCTCACCGCCTTCTCGGGCGGTGGAGAGATGGGGCTGTCCTCTGCATCAACAGGTGTTGGCACCACCTGGCATGTCTCTTCGATTAACTGGCTGAAGCCGGCGGCGTCGGCCAGGCGAAACTCCTCCTCCACCCGGCCGATGAGGCCGCCCTGAACCATTTCCGCGGCGTAGATCAGGGCGCCGGCAACTACTGGGGCCCCTGAGGCTCGTGATATGATGAGAATCAGTTTCTTCTGGTCGCGGCACACCCCAGGGCCATAGCCAAAACCGGTGGTCTCAAACTGTCCGCCAGAGCTAAATGCTGAGAAAACCTTCATAAGCACATTCCCTGTAAGAGAGTCCGTAACCACAACATCAGCCGCGCCAACCAGCAGGTCATTGCCTCTCAGGATCGCCCCACCATCAGATCGAACCGATTCAGCAAACAGGACCGGGTACCCCTGCTCCGCCAGGTCCCTCAGTCTCCGCTCAACCAGGCGAGCGCCGTCGATGTTCAGGACCCCCACCCTTGGCTCCGCAACTCCAGCCGCCTTGGCGCAGGCAATGCCGTAGACAGTGTTCTTAAGCATGGCCCTAACCCTATCAGTGTCGCTGGTGCCGGTTGTTGTGGCAATGTACATCTCATTTCCAAAGGCCGGCGTAACAATTCTTCCCACTGTTGCTGTACCGATGGGGAAGTTGTAATGCATTGTCACGCAGGCCGCTATCTCTCCCGCCGTCAGGCTCTCCTCCATCACGATTTGGGCATCGCTCTCACCACCATTGGTTGTCCTCTGCTTCAGGGCGGACACGGTCCTGGGGCCAATGAGGGTAACCTCAAGATCCGGCCTCTTCCTCTCGGCCAGCCTGGCCCCTTCAATAAGGGGGCCCTCTCCCAGCTCACTCCCGGTGATGGTTAACCCAATGGAGATCTTTGCCGCGGGGCTCTTACCCTCAATGGCATCGGCTACCTCTTTGAACACTTCCCCCAGGAGCCTGTTAACCTCCTGCTCTCTGCTGCGAGCCTCATCTCTCATTGTGGTCCCCCATTCCTCTCCCCTCGGTAACAGCCCGTTTCAACCAGGTCACCATCAGTCACTTGCTATCAAGCGGTCCGCCATGGAGCGCAGTGAATCTGCCACAATGCGCCTGATCTCGTCTCTTCCCATGGCCTCTTCATCGCCGATTTCACCGGGGTTCTTCTCCATCACAAAGGAGATGCCATCAAACTGATTGGTCATCCGTCCCAGGAAGAGGCTGCCCTTCCCTATGATCATCACCCGGCGCATCTCACCGTTACCAATCATCTTATCTCTGGCAAACCCGATATAGGGGACCCCGGAAGGGATGTGTCCCTGGGTTGGCGCAAACCCCGGCAGCCCGTGCTTGATCACGAATTCATCTAACTGAGCCCTTTCAAGCTGGCCCTTCATGACACCCAGGGCTCCAATCATCTTGAGATTTGCCTTTGGAACATCTCCCGCCCCTGCCGGCTGAGTGATATCAGGGTTCTGCATCTCAGGGGAGTACTTATCCACATCCAGAACTGTAAGGCCCCCGCGGTTCAGGGGGTCAGTGACAAGGGCAGACATGACGGCCTGTGGTGATGCCCCAGACCCAATCATGTGGCGACCGATCAGGTCAGTGCGGATTATCGGATTGACGCCGTCGTTATCTGATACCAGGACAGCAAAAGCCCCCAGGCAGTCTTCAAGGATGGGGATCCCCTTGGCCACGTGTTCCCTGGCGTTCATACCCAGCTTTGCTACGGCGCCGCCAGCCACTACTACAACGTTCTTGTATACCCCTGCCCTGACCAGCGCTGCTGCGTTTACCAGGGCGTGGGCTGGCGCCGCGCAGAAGGACCTTGTGTCGGAACCAGTGGCCGCCTTGCACCAGGCGATCTCGCCAATGGCCTTGGCAAAGTTACCCCCTCCGCGCTGGTTCATGTCTCCGCATGCCTCTTCAGAGGCCTCAATAATATAGTCTATGGAATCAGGATCAACTCCCAGGTCCACAATCAGACCCCGCAAGGCAATCACGGCCGTGGATTTGGTGACGAGATTCTCAAAGATAACGTTGGCTGCTAGGTTGGCGTCACTGGCGTGAGCAGCCCTGACACAACCAACAAGCTCCTCGCCGAGCCGGAGCTCTTCAGCACCCTTCTCCTCAACCGCCTTCCTGATCTCCTCTTCGTCAACACCGCTGCCCAGCTTTGCCAGATCTTCTTCCCTGACCAGCCTACTGACGGAGAGATGATCCCTGGCCCTGGCAGTGAAGTCGCTGCTCAGTGCCACAAGGTCAAAGGTATCGCAGATCTTCATCCAGCCATAGAGCTCAGCTTCATTGTTGATGCCACCATAGGGACCATCGACGGTAGCCCCCTCAACTCCCTTGTCATACCAGGGCCGCTCCATCCGGGACAATTCGTCAGGATCCATGTTCCCGATGAATACCTGATTGGCGGGGTAGCCTACAACACTTTCATAGTCGCGAATGTGGCTCTTGGTCTTCTTCAGGAACTGAGAAGATCCGTTGTTCACCTGTTCCTGGGTAAATGTTGTGCCGTGATGGATCATGACTGTGGGCGCATGGGTTAGAAAATAGCTTGCTCCTCTAATTACAGGGAATTGCACACCTGCCACCTCCCCTAGCTGTCGAATACCGTCTGCTCTTCAACTGCCGTCGTCAGCGCCTTAACACTCTTTTCCACAAGGCGCCGCCGTAGTCTCTGTTCCTCGTCAGGGGGCATGTCCGGGTTACCCAGCGGATATGGAATAGCTACAGCCGGAACGATCTTGTTGGCCCCAACGGTCTCGCTGATAGGTACCACCGTTGCCACATGGACCACTGGCAGACCTGCTCGCTCAATCTCCTTGACCATCGTTGCGCCGCAACGAGTGCAGGTTCCTCAGGTCGATGTCAGGATGACCGCCTGTACCCCTTCATTCACCAGTTCCGCGGCGATCTCCGAAGCATACTTTTTGGCGTTGGCAACAGAGGTTCCATTACCGACAGTGGAATAGTAATAAGGGTGCAGCCTGCCGATGGCGCCTTCCTTCTCCATCTCTCTAAGAACATCGACAGGGAGGACCCGATCAGGGTCATCATTGGCATAGACAGGGTCATATCCCCCATGGGCTGTCTCGTGGGTCTCCGCTGTAAGGTCCTCTACGCCTTTCAGCGAATACCTGCCGTATTTTGACGCGCTTGATGACTCTATCCGGTCTGGATTGCCCCTGGGGACGATCCCCCCCGATGTGACCAGGGCAATTGTCGCATCTTCCACTTTTGACAGGGGTTCAGCGATGTCTACCCGATCGAAGTCTGGCATCGGGTATTCTGTCACAAATTCCTCACCCTTTAACTTCTTGGTAAGGATCCTTACTGCTCGTCTGGCCCCTCGCTCCTGGTGGAAGAAGTTCTTCCGGATGCCTTTGGGGATATACCCCTCTTCCTCAGGGCCGCCAATGGCCACACCAGCGGCGATCTTCTTGACCAGGGCTGCCATGGCTGGCACGGCAGTCCGCATCGCTGCGGCAGAGTTACCTGTCTCAATGATATAGGCAAACCTGCGATATATCTCCACGCCAGGATTCTCCGGATACATCCCGGTTACGACTGGAAGGTCAAGGGCTTCTGTGACCCTCTGAGCCACCGCCCCGCAGGCGACTCCATACCGGCCCGCGTTAAAGGCGGGGCCAGCGATGACCAGGTCAGGCTTGTATTTCTGGATCAGCTTCAGTACCTCTGCTCCAGCTTCATCAACCTGCTCGCCAAAGTAGTTATCACCGCAAATGACGGTGGCGACAATCTCACCGGCCTCGCCCAACTGCTTGGCAAAGGCCATGCCAGGGCCAACGACCCCTTCGCGTATCTCAGGGCCCATTCCAGCCTTCTCCTCGCCGCCAACCTGGCCGAAGAATTGGTTTAGATAGTGAACCACCCTCAGTTTCTTCAAGGACCTCTGATCAGCCGAGGTACTTTGAGCCCTGTTCACGATAGTTCTTCACCTCTTCACAGATGTTGTCGACCTCCAGTACCATCTCCATCATGGCAATCTGCTCCTCGTATACCTCAGGATCAATCTGCTCCTTGATCTCTGGCTCGACGATGTGAAACACTGGGAGTCCCAACGAGACTCCTGCCAGTGGACCGGCGTAGGCCGGATCGCCAACTGTTACCGTTTCAGCGGTAAGGCCGGAAGCTTCAGCCTCCGCGCCGCCGAGTATCACGACCAGATTCTCTGGGCCGTGCTTCTCCGCCAGGTTTTTGACCCGCTCCTGATTCTCCAGGTCCATGGCCCCTGCGGCAGTTCAGACAAAACACTCAGTAGCCGCGAAGATGACCTCTGCTCCCGCAGACTTCATACACTCCTCAATGGCAGGACCAGGTACCCCGTCTCTGTCACCGAGGATAATGGCTTTCTTCCCTTTAAGATTCATTCGTTGTACCTCCCTTCTCGAAAAACGTCGCTAGCTAGTAACCTCTAGCCCCCATCTTGTTGAAACCCAGCTCATTTGTGGCCCCGGTTATCGCCTGGATCTCTATGGTTATGCTGCCGTCAGGTGCGAGACTGCCATCGAAGCCGCCGGCTATGCGCTGCGCCTCCGCAACATGGCCAATGACCTTGGGCATCGACGGTAGGGTAACAAGCTCATTTGCATTTCCAGCCGTCACAACGGCGTCAGCCTCAGGGGCTGAGTCAGCCAATGACTGGGATGCGCCATCCTGGCCGGCATACTCGTCGGTGATTAGCACGGTCTTGATGCCCAAACTCTCGAGACGAACACAGTTCATGATCAGGTCAGCGTCGGGATTGCCGAAGCCCTCTTCGCTGACAACGGCGCCGTCAGCGCCAAGGAACTGAACCAGCTTCGTAGCATAGCTTGACGAACGCTCCTTGTCAGCCAGGGTTACATTCTCATTGGAGATTACCACTCCAATGAAATTGAGGTCCCTCCCATGGCTCTCAAACAACTCCTCAATGACCGGATTATTGAGGTGGTGGAACGTTGTGTTCTTATCGCAGGCTGACACACAGTTTCCGCTGACAATGGCTCCATCCATGACCTCGGTGGGGCTGATAAAGGTAGGCAGTGTTCGCTTGGCGTCAATGCCGTATACATAGGTGTCATGAAGCAAGCCCTGGCTCTGCAGCATATAAAGGTAAACAACCTTTGGCACCCCTGGGTGCCTGCTGATGGCCTCAGGTAGCGAGGGCCACTCATAGGTCTTCACCTCATCTGGAACAATGTCTCGGGCGGCCTCTGCAACATACCGCGCTGCCCTGAATCCTGCCAGGCGCAGGGCCTGCTCGTGTTGGTGCTTGCTCAGTCCCTCCACAGGATCAGCAGTGACAACGATATTGTGGGTAGCTGAGAATGGTGTATAGTCGGCCCCCGGCCCCGACATATCAATGATGCCTTCCTGGAAACCGACGATTTTGCCGGTAGTAACGATGGTGGCGCCCTGGAGAACATGGGTGCGCCCCTCACCCACCCGGGTCACCTTACCCTCCATCCCTGGGAAGATATCCCCATTGCCCTTCACCTTGACCCTGGGTTCGATGACATCCTTGACCGGAATGATCCGGACTTCATCACCTGGGTGGGCCAGGTCAATCTCACATTGATGGATACGGGGATCATCAAGGACCGCCTGCCGGAGCTCACTCTTATTGACCTCAAGGGTCCCGTTGGCAAACCTCGTGGCTTCGCCAAATTTGACGCTGCTGACTCTAATCAGTCCAAGTTCAAGCTTCATGTGGCGAACCCCCTATTCTAGCATCTCCTTGATCTTCGTCTCTATTGCCTCAGGGGTGGCATCGTCCTGCACTAGCTCTGCCACTTTCTTCCCCCTGTCAAAGAAGAGAAGGGCTGGGATCCCCAGCACCCGGTGACTGATGGCCAACCGTCGATTCTTTGGCACATCAACCTTACAGAACTTTACACTACCCTGATAGGTCTCGGCAAGGCGCTCAACATCAGGCATGATCTCCAGGCACTGATCACACTGCTCTCCCCAAAAATCGACGACAACAGGGCCGTCGGCCTCAAAGACCTGTTCATCAAAGTTCTCTTTAGTAAGTTCAATCATGACTGGTTCTCCTTCCGCTGAAAAGATTCAGTCAAGGGCCTTTATGATGTCAGTTGCTCCAACTGACCCATGCATGGACTCCCTTAATTGGCCGCCGACAAAGACAAGTACTGCTGGCGGTTTGGTCACCCCAAAACGGCGGGCAACACGCTGGTTCCGATAGAGGTCAATGGCCACGGTCCTGATACCGGTACCCCTTTTGGCCTCCACCTCCTCGAGGGACTTCAGAAGTCCCATGCTCTCCTCGTCGGTGGGACTCCAGAAGCCAACAACAACGGGCCGGTCTGACTCAAGGACCTGCTCCCTGAAGCTCTCCTCTTCCTCCAGGAACTTCTCCGCCGCCACCGCGGCTGTGGCTCCATCACCGCAGGCGGTCACAATCTGCCTGAGGTACTTCTGAGTAACATCACCGGCGGCATAGACGCCATCCTCTGACGTCTGCATTCTCTCGTCAGTAATAATGTACCCCCGGTCATCCATCTCGATTTGTCCCTTGCAGAAGTCTGTCTGGGGCACAGTACCGACGAAGATAAAGACACCGTTGGTCTGTATTTCCCACCGGTTTCCAGTTTTAAGGTTCTTCAGTGTAACGGCTTCAACTATCCCCTCTCCCTTGATCTCATCAACAACGGAGTTCCAGACGAAGTCAATCTTAGGATTGGCGAAGGCCCTCTCTTGCAGGTACTTGGCGGCATCCATTACCCCCTCGTCATGAACAACTATGATGGTGACCTTGTCAGCGAAACGGGTCAGGAAGATGGCCTCTTCCACGGCGGCATCCCCGTTCCCGATCACAATGACATCAAGGTCGGTGAATATCTCGCCATCGCAGGTGGCGCAGTAAGAGACGCCCTTGCCGCGAAGGCTGCCTTCCCCTGGCAGCCCCAGGGTTCTTGGTTTGGCGCCAGTGGCTACTATCAGGGACTTGGCTTTATACTCCCCGTTCCTTCCCTGGGCAACCTTAACCTGGGAGCCCAACTCCAGGCCCTCAATCCGATCCTTGATGAAGGTAACACCAAACCCTTCCACCTGCTCAGTCATGAGTTTCATTAACTCAGGCCCGGTAGTTCCTCCAGGAAAGCCGGGGTAGTTCTCGACGTCCTCAGTAGTGGCTGCCTGGCCACCCTTGCGGCCAGTTTCAATGATGGCGGTGCTGAGCCTGGCCCTGGCGCTGTAAAGCCCGGCGGTAAGCCCGGCAGGTCCGGCCCCGATAATGAGTACATCGTAAATTCCCTCTTCGTTGCCCATTACAGATCTCTAACCCCTTTCGCATCAGTAGTGCCCAGGTCAATCAGGCTCCTCTTAACCAACTCGAGATCGAGTAACTGCAGGTCCAGGTCGTGCTCTCTAACAGGAGCTTGTCCACCGTTGCCTTTACCATCAGCACGCTCAGCGGAAGAGAAGTCCCTCGGCGGATACCTGGAATGCTCAGCGGCAAAACCAACGGCCCCCTCAATCTCTCGCAGTGAGGCCAGGTCCAGAGGTCCTTGCTCCTGGCTAAGGATCACAGTCCGGTAGGGGGTCTGGCGCGGACCAATCCCACCTGCCATTGGGTGGGTCAACAGCTTGTGCCCCAGGTGAACCAGGCGCCGCGCCTCAAGGAGGACCTCAAGCTGCCCAGTGGGGCTGCACCCTTTCCCGCCAACCTCTCTTACTTCATGCTGATGACATATGCCATTGCCCCAACTTACAACGGGGGACACCCGTGGGTTATTGGTAACGATGAAACAGCTCCCCTGCGATGGAGTCACCTTGGGGATGACTGTCTTCTCTGTCTTAATCCTCGTCCCTGACATTCGCCTGACCACCCTTGGCACACTACCCTCAACCCTTACTCCTTAATCTGTGCAAAAAGTGAGAGGAGGAAACAGCAAACTACGTTGCCGTTTCCTCCTCTGTCATAGGACCTGAGAGATTTAGCTATTTGATCATTGCTCCGTCGGTGCTACCCTTGCCCTTGGGGCATGGGCAGTACTTTCCAGAATCCCTTCCGGACACGGTCCTTGGACCTGAAAGTTTCTCCCTAGGGCCGGCGCCCCGTCGGGGTTGCTTCTTCGGCACCCGCCACCTAAAAGCGGGATTCTCCCGTGTCCTTCATTTGGGCATCCATATAGGATTATTCCCCAACCTAGCAGGGCTAACTCTTTGTGTGAACTATCACAATCCCTGCTTACAGAGACATTGTACTCTCATCCATAACCCTTGTCAAGGATTATCTTCCATCACACCCAGCGCCCTCAGAATGGCGTGTCAGCGTGAGTGACGGGGATTAGTAAAGTTCTGGACCTCGACAAGGATCACATCCTCGCCGATCTTGACTATCTTCTCCCATGGTATGACGTAGTCCCTATCTCGGCCAAACATGCCGAAGATACGGGCGGGGCCTGGCACCACAATTGCCGTAACCTTGCCGTTCTCAAGGTCAACCTCGATGTCGCTCATGAGGCCCAGCCGTTTCCCGTCAACAATATTTATGACCTCTCTTATGCGAAGATCCGATGTCTTGAGCATTCTGACAACCCCACCCCCCTGTATCGGCAGGATAGCAACCACTCACCCGATGATGACCCCTCACCGCGCGTACTCACACAATAGTCTTCAGCAGATACCTGCCTGGTACATTCTATGTCGATAACTGTCCATGTGTTAATGATTACTGTTAAGGACATAAGGGTATTAAGAGAGGGCTTCCAAGAGGGGGCCTATCAAGGGGCGTATGAATTCAAGTCTCTTCCGGGGTTTACAGGGCTTTAAGGAGGCAGAGTGACATTACCGGGGCTCAATGCCCGCCGTCGACACCAGGGGGCGAAGTCCACAGAGCCAAGCGTCTAGCAAGGGCCTCAGGAAGTCGCTCGGCCCAGACTTTGAGGATCTCAATACTCTTCCACCGCACCTCAATCTCGTAGGTTTCATCACCCTCCACCACCAGGACTATCTCCTGGCCATCGCTATCAATGTGAAGGTTCGTAGGGTCAACACCTGGTTTGCCTGTCTCCCGCAGTAGCACCTCCACCCTCCGGGCCTCAGCTTCACTTAGGCCCAACTCACGCAGATTGGCCAGGTTGGAGGGTTGCATACCGCCCCGGCTAATGTCCACAAAGCACAGTGGTGGAAACAGCAGGCACCACCAGTTCTGACCTTGACCCTCGCCAATCACTACCTGTAGGGCGCTATACTCCCCCGCCGGGAGGACCAGGTCTCCATAGGCCTTAGTTGGGAATGGGAACCGCCCATAGGTGGCTGACACTGGGTAGGCAAAACCGGCCCGGGCGACCTCGCCCGCCGCAAGGTTCTGAATTTCACTGAGCCTCTCTCCCAGAAACTCGGCTGCGGCCGCCGGGGTTTCCAGCCGGCTCAGCTTGCCCCCATACTCCCCGACTATCAGGTCTCGAACCCGCAATTTCAGGTCCTGATCCACGGGATCGTTACTGTGGGCCACAATGTGAAGCCGGACCAGATTGTCTGGGTTGTAGCTGTATGCCGTCTCTGCGCCTGTAAATGGGACGGCAGTCTCAAGGGCCATGGGCAGGACAACAACGATGAATACCCCCATTAACACAAGCAAGGCAGTGGTGAGAGCAATGGCATTCAGTGTCCAGGGCGCCTCATTCTTCCCTCGTGGCATGATATCAACTCCCGCCCTTAATGTTCTTTTTCATCAGGTTGATGGCGGCCTTCTCGAGCCGGGAAACCTGGGCCTGTGAGATGCCAATCTCATCAGCCACCTCCATCTGTGTCTTGCCCCCGTAAAACCGGAGTGTAAGGATTAGTTTCTCCCGGTCTCCTAGCTTACGCAGGGACTCACGCAAGGCAATACCTTCAAGGAAAGACGAGTCATCATTCTTCTCATCGCTAATCTGGTCCATTACGTAGATGGGGTCACCGCCGTCATTGTAGATGGGGTCAAAGAGGGAAACAGGGTCCTGGATGGCATCCAGGGCGTAGACAATGTCCTCACTGGGTATGTTGAGCTTGTCTGAGATCTCCTGGATTGATGGCTCACGGGCGTTCTTACTTGTAAGTGTGTCTCTGACCTGGAGGGCCTTGTAGGCTACATCTCGCAGTGATCGGCTGACCCTGATTGGGTTGTTGTCCCGTAGATACCTGCGAATTTCGCCGATGATCATTGGAACAGCGTAGGTAGAGAACCTGACACCCTTACTAAGGTCGAAGTTGTCTATCGCCTTCATCAGACCAATACAACCGACCTGGAAGAGATCATCTACCGGTTCTCCCCGGTTGTTGAAGCGCTGAATGACACTGAGCACCAACCGCAGGTTCCCCTGGACTAACTCCTGCCTGGCAGCCTCATCACCCTGATGCATCCGCTTAAAGAGCTTCTTCATCTCCTTGTTGGTCAGCACAGGCAGTTGTGACGTGTTTACCCCACAAATCTCAACTTTATTAATAGTCAACCTGTGTCCCCCCTGTGGATGCTTGAGTAGTAGTTTCTGTTTGAATATTCTGCCTGACAGAAGTCTTGTGATGACCGGTGCGTAATCCATTATCTCCACCGAGTTTTCCAGTTATGCGTAGGTCGCCGCGCTACGACAAAAAGAAGCAAGCTAGGGAAGCCCTAGCTTGCTGTTTGGGTCTAACCTCTATTACATATCATTGGGAAGAACAGATGGATCTATTCCATCTTCTTTATCTCCTTCCGAAGGCGTTGGATTATCCTCTTCTCAAGCCGTGAGATATATGATTGACTGATGCCGATGGCATCGGCTACCTGCTTCTGGGTTCGCTCCAATCCATCATTGAGCCCAAAACGCAGCTCCATAATCCTCTGCTCCCTGGGAGCCAATTTCTTCATGGCCTCCCGAAGGAGATGCTTCTCAACCTTCTTCTCCAGGTTCTTGTGGATTAGATTGCTGTCTGTCCCATAGACATCAGACAATAGAAGCTCATTACCATCCCAGTCAACGTTTAGGGGTTCGTCGAAGGATATCTCCATCCTGGTCTTGTTATTGCGCCGCAAGAACATCAATATCTCATTCTCAATGCACTTAGATGCGTAGGTAGCGAGCTTAATGTTCTTAGAAGGGTCAAAGGTGTTGACGGCCTTGATCAGCCCTATGGTCCCGATAGACACCAGATCCTCAATGCCAATTCCCGTATTCTCAAACTTCTTCGCGATATATACTACCAGGCGAAGATTCCTCTCAATCAGGACGCCTCGCACTGTTGCATCGCCCTTCTGCAGGCGGCCCAGAAGGTAGCCCTCCTCGTCCCTTGACAGCGGTGGGGGTAAGGCCTCACTGCCACCAACATACAATACCTTTAAGGGAGAGTAGAGTCCAAGCTGGGTTAAGATGCGTATCACCAGGATCTTCAAGATCATGCGGAGCTTCCAATAGGGAATTTCTGTCACCCCCTTTGCGTAGCCCGTCCTCTTTTGAATTTCAGTTCCTTTGACCTTACGTCTGGGTCGCCTCTGCCACCGCCGGTGGCGCCACAGCATTATATGTCCCCCCAGAACTGAGAGGCCTGCTGTACAGACAGACCACTACGGACATGACCGCCTGCCAACGATCCTCATCAAAGATCTCCACGGAGTCAGGACGAAAACCCACCAACATCCCGCTGACTGTTCCAATGGCGCTGAAGGGTATCAGACGAAAGCGGCTTGACCAATAGGGATCCATCCCCTCGGGCAGTTCCGTATCACCGCCGTCGGCCGCGATTTGACAGAAGGACATCACCTGGTCCGGTAAAACCCCTGTCAGGGCCCTGTCCTCCACAATCACAACAGGGCGGTTCGACAGTGGGTCCCTTAGCTGATTGCCTGTGTCAATCAAGGCAGTAACAACGACTCGCTGATCAGCAAACCCAAAACAGAGGTCTCTCAGGTTCCTGCTGTAGAAGACCTTTTCCTTAATGAAGTTAATCAACAGCCCAATCAGAGAGTACATGGCAGCTCCGCCTGCCACCAGGACCCACCAGTAGAGATTGGAGAAAGAGAAAAGGCCAATCGGCACTGCTCCCTGCATCTGCAGAAAATAGACCGCGGCGAAGGTAGTGCCCGCCAACAAAAACGCCAGGATAAAGAAGTACTGGGCCAGGCGCACATAGCTTCGCCAACCCAGAGGCGCGTAGGCTAGCAGCAGAATTGTGAGGGCCAACAGGACCGCAAACCACCAGGCCTTTAAGAAGGTGTAGTCAACCATAAGACCGAGAACAGCAGCCAACGAACCGACGGTGGCTCCCGCCGCAAGACGCCAGGGGGTGGTCCCAAGCCCGGCGAGGCGCCCGGCAAACCATAGCAAAAAGATGTCGACAGCCAGGTTTACGGCAAACACAACATCAACATAGACCACCTGCTTCAAGAGCCAGCAAACCCCCTTGCCCTGTCGCTACCTAAATACATATTTGCCGGGCCTTCGAGATATGCGCCCACTGGTCAATAGCCTGAGTACAATTATAGAGCCCCAGACTCCAGAATTTTGTCAAAACAACAAAATAACGGCCCCTGAAAGGGGCCGTTTAAGTGGCGCAGGGATCTACTACTCTCTGTCAGTCGTCACCCTTCTTCGAGTGACTGCGCCCGCGGCGCAGGAAAGCAGGGATATCCAGTTCATCGCCACTAGCCCTACTGAAATCGGTTGGGAAAGGCAAAGATTCTGGGGCCTGCAGGGAGAAGCCAGTGGCGATTACCGTGACCCTGATCTCCTCTCCCAGTGAATCATCAATAACCGCGCCGAAGATGATCTGGGCGTCATCATCAGCATGCTCAGTAATGATGGTGGCAGCGTCATTGACCTCCATAAGACCAAGGGCAGAGCCGCCAGTTACATTGAGGAGTATGTTCTTGGCCCCATCAATTGACGTCTCAAGGAGTTCACTGGATACCGCCTTCTTGGCAGCATCCGCCGCCCTCCCCTCACCAGAGGCCTGCCCGATGCCCATCAGGGCCGGGCCGTGTTGGGACATTATACTTCTGACATCGGCGAAGTCCAGATTGACAAGACCAGGCACAGCCACGAGGTCAGAAATACCCTTGACTCCGTGGAAGAGAACCTCATCTGCCTTCAGGAAAGCCTCAAGGAAAGTACCACCCTTCATCACACTTAGCAGGCGCTCATTGGGGATGGTAATGAGGGTGTCTACCTTTTCCTGCACTGCCTCAATGCCCATTTCTGCCTGGTTCATCCGTTTCTTGCCCTCGAACTTAAAGGGCTTCGTAACTACGCCCACTGTAAGGCTGCCAACCTCTCTGGCGCACTCCGCTACTATTGGAGAGGCACCGGTCCCGGTGCCTCCACCCATTCCAGCCGTAATAAAGACCATGTCCGCGCCGGCAAGAGCCTGGGATAGCGCCTCACGGCTCTCCTCCGCTGCCCGGCGTCCAATCTCGGGATTGCCGCCGGCACCTAACCCTCTGGTTAGCTTCTCACCAACCTGGATCTTGTGGGGAGCCTCAGCCAGCATCAGGGCCTGCGCGTCGGTATTGACACAGATGAAGTCAACACCCTCAAGTCCCGCCTTGATCATTCTATTAACGGCGTTACTACCACCCCCACCCACACCGATAACCTTGATAGAGGCAAGCCGCCCAGTATCTAAATCTATCTCAAACAACGCCCTTCGACCCCCTTGTTGTGCTACAATCAATGCTGCAAAAAGCTACTCTGACTCCTAGATAAAATCACCTAACAGCGACTTCAGCCTGTTCACCGCCGCCTGCAGAATTCCATCGCCACCGTCTCTCCTGTCAGAGGTGTTGCTGTCTCGCGCCGCAAGGGACACCAGGCCCACCGCCGTGGCGAAGGCCGGGTGACCAATGATGTCATCAAACCCATCAACCTCCTGGGGGATTCCAATCCGAACTGCTACCCCCAGATCTCGCTCAACAATCTCCGCCATCCCCCGCAGGCAGGAACCTCCCCCGGTCACAACCAGTCCTCCCGGCAGCAGGTTCCATGAACTGAAGAGACTGATATGTTGGTCGATTAATCCGAGAATCTCCTGGACCCTTGGTTCTACAATCTCAGCCACATACTTGCACTCATAGGACTTCTCCGCCTGTCCCCCCACGGTGGGTACAGTAACACTCTGCTTCTCACTGCAGAGGGTGGCGAGAGCAACGGCGACCTCATGTTTGACCTTTTCCGCATGACCCAAGGGAGTCCCTAGCCCATAGGCAAGATCGCTGGTAATGTGGCCACCACCAAGGGGCAGAACTGCGGTATCAATCAGACTACCCTCTTTGAACACCGCCAGGTCAGTAGTGCCGCCTCCAACATCAGCTATGACAACCCCGAGCTCTCTCTCGGCCTCAAAGAGGATTGCCGCGGCCGAGGCCAGTGATGACAGGATAATGTCTTCGATAGTAAGGCCGGCTCTGTTTACAGCCCTGATGAGATTCTCAAGGGCGGCGGTAGCGGCGGTGACAATGTGAACTTCAACCTCCAACCGCTTCCCAACAAGACCCACAGGGTCCAAAATACCCTCATAGTTATCAACAATAAACTGCTTGGTTGCGGTATGGAGGACCTCACGGCCGGGTTCTAGTTGGATCAAGCCTGCGGCCTCAAGGGCTCTGGCCACATCGTCCTCTGTGATCTCGCCCTCAAGGTCTGATACAGTAACCACCCCATGGTTGTTAAGGGATTTGATGTGATCGCCAGAGATGGCGACATAGACCTCGTGAACTGGTCGGCCACTCATCTGCTGGGCCCTGTCCACGGCCGTCGCAATGCTGCGGCTGCACTTGTCCAGGTCAACAACCATGCCCCGGCGGATGCCCTTTGAGGGGGCTACTCCCGTCCCAAGGATGCGGTACTCACCAGTTGGACCAATCTCAGCGACCAGGGCGCATATCTTTGCGCTACCAACATCCAAACCTGTTACTACTCTGTTTGCCGCCAAAAAGACACCTCCATGCCTGCCCCGAGAACTGGCAGCACAGGTAACTTTCAACACGCACAAGCCACTCTCCTCTTCAATCCCCTGAATACCAGGCGATGTTACCGCTGGATCACCGGACGGTTTAACTGTGTTAAGTTGATGCGCTGGCCACGTTCGCCCCGGCTGTAGAGATCCCGCAGCATGGCCTGAAGGGCCTCCATTTTTGCTGCAACCTGATTGTCGGCTATTCCAAGGGTTATTACAGATTTATCCATGGTATAGGCGGTTATCACCAGATTCTTATCGATATGAACCTCCGAAATCTGTTCGAGCCAGGCCCTGTCCAGGGCCCTGAGACAATCCACACCCACCAGGAGGGCCTTGGACTCAACTGCCTCTCCGAGCCTTGCCTCGGTGGTATCAACGCCCGTAATCAATGGCAACCGTAGGACTGATAGATCATTGACAACCATCAGGGGGACTGCCGAGGCATCGACGGCCAGGTAAGCATTGAAATGTGGAACGAGGGCGATAGGGACCCGTTCCTTGACGACTATCTTAATCCTATCTGGTAGTATCTTCTGAACAGTTACACCTTGGACCAGGGGGTGGTCCAATACTCCTTCTGCCGCCTCACGAGCGTCAAACCTGAAAATATTGTCTCCGGGCCTAATACCAGCCAACAAACCAACTGCGTCCGGGGACAACGCCTGGGTCCCCTCGACAAGGACAGCAGATACGGCGAATAGGGGCAGGCGCAGTGCCGCCGCGCCCATCAGCATTACCAGGAATAGCAGCACTATTAGTCGCTTCTTCAACATTCCCATGACTATACCCCCAACTCCACCTTAAGCCTGTCCCAATCATATCCTGAAGAACTCCCCCTCCTGTGAGGAGGTGTTCTATTCCGAGAGTAGAGGTGCCCAGACACTGTCCAGGCCTCTGCTACTGGTTCTGAGCCTTAGGAATCTCTCTGTTGGTTGCCCAAGCCCTTTTCACATCAGCCCCCAGCGACCTCAGGCGCAACTCAAGTCGCTCATAGCCCCGGTCAATGTGCTCCGTACTCTGAACCGTTGTCTCGCCATCGGCCACAAGCCCTGCTAAAACCAGGGCAGCCCCGTTGCGTAGATCACGAGCTTCAGTGGTTCCGCCCTGGAGTCGGTTGGCGCCTCGCACCACTACCCTGGAACCCTCCAGTTTGATGTCAGCCCCCAGGCGGTTCAGGTCATCAACATGGGCAAAACGGTTCTTGAAGACACCCTCCTCAACTGTGCTCACACCCTCGGCAACCGCTGCCAGTGTTACCATCTGTGGCTGCATGTCGGTGGGAAAACCTGGATAGGCGCCGGTAACCAGAGTGAATGGTCCAGGACGGATCGGGCCTCTGACACGAACCGTATTCCCGGAGATATCTATTGCCGCCCCCACCTGCTTGAGTTTGCTGATTACAGCCTCGAGGTGGTCTGGTCTCACCTTCTTCAGGGTAACATCCCCACCGGTCATTGTTGCCGCAGCCATGAAGGTACCAGCCTCAATCCTGTCGGGAATAACTGCCTCTTCGTACCCGTGAAGCCTGGTGACTCCTTTAATCCTGATCTCGCCCGAGCCAGCGCCCTTCACATTTGCCCCCATTGCGTTGAGGAACCCCTGCAGGTCTACGATCTCCGGTTCCCGAGCGGGATTCTTCAACGTGGTTTCACCCTCAGCCAATACAGCTGCCATCATGATGTTCTCTGTTGCCCCTACACTTGGGAAGGCCAACCTGACCTCACTACCCCTCAACTTGGGAGCGCGGCCAATTATCTCAGTAGCCCCTGTCTCGCAGTCCATCCCGAGGGCAGACAGACCATCAAGATGCAGGTTTATTGGTCGGGGCCCGATGGAGCAGCCACCCGGCTGGCCAATCTTGGCAACGCCAAGCCGCCCCAGCAAGGGCCCCATGAGAAAGATTGAGGACCGCATCTGGCTCATCAGGCTCTCTGGCACTGCCGCCGTCTTGAGGGCATCCGCCTTTACTGTGATTATGTTCTGGGACCCGTCAGGCTCGCGCTCAATCCACACCTTTGCCCCAAGCCGCACCAGGATCTCAATCATGATCCTCACATCGGTGATCTCAGGCACGTTGTGGATGACGCACTCGTTGTCTGTTAGAACGGTTGCTGCAAGCACGGGTAGGACAGAGTTCTTGGCGCCATTGATATTGATATCACCTTCTAGCTGCCTACCCCCTCTGATAATGAATTTGCCCATCTACTGCCACCTCCGGTGCCAGTTGGTAAATCCTCTCCAACGACGTCAATCTCCAGGTCCAGTACTGTACCATGCTTCTCCCAGACGGCGGCACGAATCTTGTCAATCAGGGCCTGCACATCCCGGGCCGTAGCTCCCCCTAAGTTAACAATGAAGTTGGCGTGCTGCTGCGACACCTGAGCCATCCCCACTTGCAGGCCCTTCATGCCTGCCAGGTCTATTAACCTACCAGCGCTTCCCCCTGACGGGTTCTTGAAGACGCTTCCCGCGTTGGGGTACCCAAGGGGCTGAGTGGATCGGCGTTGGTGGAGATGGTCCCGAACCTCCTCCCGCAGGCCTGCCGGATCACCTGGAGTGAGGGAGAATAGAGCGCTGGCCACAACGGTGCCGCCCCCTCGAAATACACTGCTCCGGTACTCAAATTCACACTCATTCCCTGGTAGTTCCTGCAACGACCCATCAGGTCTCACAGCTAGGACAGACTTCAACAAGTTACCAACGGCCCCGCCGTGGGCCCCCGCGTTCATGGTTACGGCCCCGCCGATGGATCCTGGGATCCCGGCTGCAAACTCCAGTCCGCCTAGCCCCCGATCAATGGCCTGCCTGACCAGCCCTGGTAGTGAAACGCCGGCCTCGGCCCGCGCATCGGTGCCGTTGAACCTCAGATCCTTGAGACCAGAAGTGGCGATGACAACCCCTCGAACTCCCCCATCTCTGACAAGGACATTTGTTCCCCTACCAATCACCGTAACCGGGAGCCCCTCGTTGTTAGCGAAGCTCACAGCGGAACTAAGGTCGTCGCAGTCAGCGGGTTCAACATAGATATCAGCCGGACCGCCGATCCGATAGGAGGTATGCCTTGACATGGGTTCACTAGAGCGAACGGTGCCACGCAGTATCTTACGCAGCTCATCTTGGTAACGTGACATAGACCCACCTCACGGGTTCTACTTTAATCCAGCCCATCCCGGTCCTCCAAAGAAGGTCCCCATCCCGCCAACGAAGTCAGCAGCTCCACTATCTTCCCGGTAGCATCTGGGTGTCCGAACTGCCTGGCCCTATCAGCCATTACCTGCCTGGCCCCGTGGTCCTCAAGGAGATCCAGAGTCACATCCCGCAGCCTGCCTGAACCTAGCTCCTCCTCGGGAAGAAGCAAACAGCCACCCTCCTCAGCCAGGGCCCTGGCGTTGTGATACTGATGATTGTGGGTCACGTTCGGCGAAGGCACTATCACCGACGGAACCCCCAGGGCTGTCAGCTCGGCGATTGTCATCCCGCCAGCCCGAGTAATGGCCAGGTCAGCCAGGGCATAGGCCTGTTCAACCTGGTGCAGATAGGGTCGGACAAGGATGTTTTCCCTGTCCCGCCAGTCCCCAACTATCCTGTCCAGTGCCGACCGGACTTCACCAAAGTATCGCTGGCCGGTGGCAAATATCAGCTGCTTCGAGGGATCTGATGCAAAAACTGGCACAAGCTCACAGACGGCCTTGTTGAGGGCTGCGGCGCCGCGGCTCCCCCCGAAGGCCAGTAGGGTGTTCTTGTCAGGCCTGAGGCCCAGGTCACTAGCCCCTCCCTCTCTGTTCGCCTTTAGTATCTCGGGCCTCACAGGGTTTCCGGTTACTATAGCCGTGGCCCGTCCTGGAAAATGGGCCGCCGCCCCTGGAAACTGAAGCGCGATGGTGCGAGCAAAGCGTGACAGCAGTTTGTTTGTCACTCCGGGAATCGCATTCTGCTCCTGGATCAAACTTGGGACACGCATTAGCCAGGCCGCTGCAACAACAGGTCCACACACGTACCCGCCAGTACCACAGACAACCGCGGGCCTAAAGGAGCGGATTACCCCCAGAGCCTGTCCAAATCCTCGGCTTGCTCTGTAGGCCCCAGTAAGAATCTCCCTGGGTGACTTCCCAAAGAGCCCTGCAACATCAATTGTGCGGAAGGGTATACCCTCCCTGGGGGCGATGGCGGATTCAAGACCTGCCTTAGTCCCGACGTAGAGGACCTCTGCGCCTGGCACCTGCTGAAGAAAGCCCTTAGCAATGGTGATGGCCGGGTATATGTGGCCACCTGTTCCTCCCCCTGAAATTAGCAGCTTCATAGACCTGCTCCTTCACATTAATCCTGTATGCTTCATGGTGTCTGAACCAGTGTCTAGTTGCAGTACTTTGAGATGTTTAACATTATCCCCACCCCGACCATCGAGAAGAACAGGGATGAACCACCGAAACTCACAAACGGTAGCGGAATACCGGTGATCGGCAGGGTGGCGGTCACAACACCAATATTCACGATTGCCTGGAGCCCAATCATGCTTATGATTCCGGCAGCCAGCAGCGTAGAAAAGGTATCCGGAGCGGTTATCGCAATACGGAAACCCCGCCACAGCAAAAACCCATAGAGCAGCATCAACACCGCACAGCCTAGAAAGCCCATCTCTTCGCCGATGATAGCAAAGATAAAGTCTGTGTGCTGCTCCGGCAGGTAGAACCATTTCTGTCGGCCCTGCCCCAGCCCCAATCCGAAGAGTCCCCCTGATCCCAAGGCATAGAGGGCCTGAATGATATGAAACCCACTGTCAAGCGGGTCTGCCCAAGGGTTCAAGAACGCTAGAAACCTGCGGAGGCGATACTCCTCCGACACAATTGCCCATGAGACAACAGGGAGGGCCAGGGTTGCCAGGACCGTCATGTGTGATGCCTGGGCCCCCACAATCACGAGGAAAACGAAGGCCGTTCCCGCTACAGCAATGGCCGTTCCCAGGTCGGGCTGGGACATTATGAGAACACCCGATATCCCAACAGCAACCAGCAGGGGCACAAGGCCTTGCCAGAAATCCCTCACCTTGGAGGGATTAGGCGCAAAGAAGGCAGCCATGTAGACCACGATTGCAAGCTTGATCATCTCTGAGGGTTGAAGTCGGAACCCGCCAAAACCAAGCCACCGCCTGGCACCATTGACCTCGATGCCAAGCCCCGGTATCAAAACAAATACCAACAAGGCAATGGATACATAGAATAGTGGTTTGGCCCATGTCCTCAACCGCCAGTAGTCATAGTTCGCGGCGAATATCATCGCCACAAACCCGATAACGCCCCAAGCCAACTGACGTTTAAAGAAGTGATAGGGGTCACCATAATCCCAGTAGGCCTTGACGGCGCTGGCGCTGAAGACCATCACAATACCGATTGCCAACAGAACCATGACCACCAGGAAGACCGCGAAGTCCATGGGTTTTTTCCTGCGCCTCATGTCTACCACCCGTCCAAGAGCATACCTCTCGCCCCACTGCTCTGCTGCTTGAAAACGTTACATTACTGTGCCAAGCCCTCTAAGACCAAGTATACCGATGGCTGCCAGGACCGCTGCTACTGCCCAAAACACAAGCACTATTGTCCACTCACCCCAGCCCACAAGCTCAAAATGGTGATGGAGGGGAGCCATCCTAAAAACCCTCTTTCCTGTTGACTGGAAGCTAATAACCTGTATGATAACAGACAAGGCTATTATGACAAAAAGCCCGCCCAGTAGCGGTAGCAGCAACTCCGTCCGTGTCAATACCGCCAGGGCTGCCAGGCCTCCGCCCAGGGCCAGCGACCCGGTGTCCCCCATAAAGACCCTGGCTGGGTGTAGGTTGTAGACCAGGAACCCCAACAACCCCCCAATCAGCGAAGCGCTAACAAGGGCAAGCTGACTGCTGCCCACAACCAGGGCCACAAGGAAGTAACCAAGGAGCGAGATGACCATGGAACCACCCACAAGGCCGTCAAGGCCATCGGTAAGATTGACGGCATTGGAGGTGCCAATGGCAAGGATGATTACGAAAACAGTGTATAGCATCGGCCCCAGGTTGACGGCCTCGAGAATAAAGGGCACCCGCAGCACCGGCGCGAAGTCAAGCAGGTAAAGAGCTGCTATCGCCAGGGTCCCACTGAGAAGAACCTGGCCCAACAGCTTGCTTCGAGCCCGTAGTCCCAGTGGGCGCTTGAAATACACCTTCAGTAGGTCATCTATGAAGCCCAAAGCGCCAAACCCAAAGATCATTAGTAGAGTCAGAGCTGTACGCAGATCAAGGGGAATCACTGGCGTCAATGCCAGCACGCCCGCCAGTAGCCCGGCCAGAAAGAGAATTCCTCCCATCGTCGGTGTGCCTGCCTTGTCAAGGTGTCTTTCGGGGCCGTCACTCCTTATCTGCTGCCCCAGCCGGAGTTGCCGCAGCAGCGGCAGCACCACAGGACCAAGGCCTGCAGAGACCACAAACCCAATTATTAGCCCATAGAGATAGACCGTTTCGCCAACCACTGACATCCCCCTGTCTCACATCTCAGCTAGCAACGCAGATCACATAGGTCTAATCATTGACCCTCGCCTTAGTAAGGGTTCCAATAATCTCCTCAAACCTCATACCCCTGGAGGCCTTGATGAGAACAACGTCCCCTTCACCGACAATCTCCCGCAACAGCGCTGCCGCCTGCTGATTGTCATCAGTCTGGTGAATGGCGCTGGCAGGCATCCCAACCTCAAGGGCCCCTGCCCCGAAATGCCGCGCCAGAGGCCCCACAAGAACCATTTCAGATACGCCCAGGGTCCAGGCACTGCGCCCCACCTGCCGATGACCCTCAATAGCAAGGTGCCCAAGCTCAAGCATATCTCCCAGGCAAACAATGAACCGACCCTCATTCCCGCCCTGGGCGGCCTTAATATCAACGGCTGTCTCCAGGGCAGCCCTGGTTGAGGTAGGGCTGGCATTGTAGGCATCATTCAGGAGGGTTGCGCCCTGCCATCTGGTCACCTCCATACGCATTCCGGTCAACTGAAGCCCCTCCAGACCAGCTGCTGCCCTCTCAAGGCTAATCCCCGCCTCAAGGGCTACGGCGATGGCTGCCAGGGCATTTGACACGTTGTGCCGGCCCGGAACAGGCAGCTCAATCGCGGCGGTATTACCACCGGCCGAGACTAAAAATGATACACCTCTCGCCCCCAGGGAATCGAGGTTGCGGGCCTCAACATCACCGTCACTCTCAATGCTGTAGAATACCCTGCGACAGTCTGCCCTGGAGCTCACCTGCCTGACCCGGGGGTCGTCACCATTAAGAATGGCTACACCATCGGGCGGTAAAGATGCCAGTAGTTCCGCCTTGGCCGCGGCGATCTTGCCGATTGTTCCAAGAACCTCGATGTGAGACTCAGCAATGTTGGTCAATACACCAATCTTCGGCTGCGCGATCTCACAGAGGCGGGCTATTTCCCCCGGGCCCCGCATTCCCATCTCAAGCACCGCTGCCTCATGCTCCCTTTTCAGATCGAAAATGCTGACCGGAAGACCAATCTCAGTATTGAGGTTGCCATGGTTCTTCATTACATTCAGTGAGGTGGTCAGGGCGGCGTAGATCATGTCCTTGGTTGTGGTCTTCCCCAGGCTTCCGGTAACACCCACAACCAGAGGTGAGTAGCGCCGTCTGTAGTAGGCGCCAAGGTCTCCTAAGGCTGTCTGTGTGTTATCAACCTGCACCAAGCAAAGCTCACTAGCGGCGATCCCCCTGGCATTTCTTGATACAAGGGCTGCCACAGCCCCGGCCTCAGCCGCCTCATCAAGGAAATCATGCCCATCAAAGCTCTCACCAGGCAGCGCCACGAAGAGGGAACCGGCCTGAGGCATGCGGCTGTCATAGGTTACTGTGAAGACCTGAAGGTCCGCGGGGTCAGTACAACCTGGCGCCAGGTTCAGCACCCTCCCACCTGTGGCTTCAATGACCTCCCCCAAGCTGAAGAGGTGCCTGGCGGCCACCGCTAACCCCTCCCTTCCCTATCCAACCTCTGCTCAATGTGGCCCCTGGCCACCTCTCGGTCATCGAAGTGGATTGTCTCTTCACGGAATATCTGGTAGGTCTCATGGCCCTTACCGGCGATTAGTACGACATCGCCATCCTCAGCCATGTTGATTGCCCTGCTAATAGCCCGGGACCTGTCAACCTCGGTCTCGTAAGAGGTGTCATCCCCTATCCCTGCCACTATCTGTTCAATAATCGCCTCCGGGTCTTCTGAGCGCGGGTTGTCACTGGTCACTATCACAACATCCGCTATAGAACTGGCCACCTTGCCCATGACGGGACGCTTGCGATTATCACGGTCACCGCCGGCGCCAAAGACCACAATCACTCTTCCCTCTGTGATATCCCTGGCAGCTTGAAGGGCATTCACGAGGCCGTCTGGTGAGTGGGCATAGTCAACAACAACGGCGTAGCCCTGGCCGGCATCGACACTTTCAAACCTGCCCGCAACCCCTTCTATACTCTCAAGACCGTCCTTTATGGTATCAAGATCCACACCCTCGGTCAGGGCAACAGCTACTGCTGCCAGTGAATTATAGATGTTGTGCCTGGCAGTTATCTTGAGATTGAGCCGGATCTCGCCTTCGGGCGTATGGGCTGTGAAGGATACACCCCTGGGGCCAACCTCAATGCCACTGGCTGTGAAGTCAGCAGGCCCATCAATGGCATAAGAGAGATAGGGAACCTTCAGGCCCTTGACCATGACCTGGTGCCAGGGGTCGTCAGTGTTGATTATCGCTGCCTTGCGCCCCTTCTTCGGTTCGCCAGCGTAGCTAGTACCGAGGCCGGTGAAGAGCTTGGCCTTGGCCTCAGCGTAGTCTTTCATGTCAGTGTGAACCTCTCCCTCACCGAGGTGGTCCTGGCTCAAGTTGGTAAAGACCGCTACATCAAACTCGCAGCCTGCCACCCTCTGCAATTCCAGGGCGTGTGACGACACCTCCATTACCGCCTTGCTGGCGCCGGCCTCAAGCATCTGGTTGAAGAGCCGCTGCAGGTCAACGGATTCCGGCGTTGTGTGGCTAACGGGGTGGGGATTGTTGTCTACAATGTAGTTTATGGTGCCAACGAGCCCCGCCTGGAAACCGGCCCGACGGAGAATCGACCGGATGAGATAGGTTGTCGTTGTCTTGCCGTTGGTGCCCGTCACGCCAATGAGCCTCAGTCTCTTTGAGGGATGGCCGAAGAACTCGCTTGATATCATGGCCAGCGCCCTGCGACTGTCCTTGACCATTACCTGTGTAACATCGGTCTTCAAATCTAAGAACCGCTCCAATACCAGGGCTGAACAGCCCGCTGACACGGCCTGGGGAGCAAAGTCGTGGCCATCATAAACAAGGCCCTTCCGGCACACAAAGAGATGGCCAGGCCTGACATCGCGTGAATTATTGGCCACACCAGTGACCTCCCTATCCTGATCTCCCCGGATGTCCAGGACATCAACATTCTTGATAGCGTCTTTAAGGTTCACTCTTATCCTCCAGTCAGACATCCCCTGCATAACTAGAATTTACCTATGATTTGCCTCTATAGTTTCCCACCAGAGCCCCAAGTTATTATGGTGGTGGCGGTTGGAAATAGACCCTGATTACCGTCGCCTTGCTGACCTCTACCCCAGGCCTGGGATCCTGCTGGACGACAAGGCCTGTTCCACTCAGTTGCATCTGAAGGCCCAGAGCCGACAGTAACTCGCCGGCACCGCGCAGGGTCTCGCCGGTCAGATCTGGAACCGTCACAACATCGGAGTTACTCTGGTTGCCCAGAGATACGATGATATCTGTACCTGCTGGTACCTGACTACCCGAGGGAGGAGTCTGGTCCGTCACACGGATACCATCACCAGAAACCACCCATGAGAGGTTCTCTTGCCACAGTCGGTCCTTGGCCTGGTTTAGGGGTAACCCGATAATATCTGGGACCGTTACCACTGTCACGGCGTGGCTGTCTCTCTCCTCTGCTCCAGGGCTGGGCGGTATGGCCAGATAGTGTAGGGCATCACGCATCACAGCCTGAAAAACAGGGGCTGCTACAAGGCCACCATAATACACACCTGTAGGCTCGTCAATCATCACCAATATCGCCAAACGTGGGTCATTCACGGGTCCGAACCCCACGAAGTAGGACTGGTGCCTCTCAGAAGAGACCCTACCACCAACAGACTTCTGGGCGGTCCCCGTCTTTCCCGCAATGAGATAACCCTCTATCTGGGCATTGCGCCCTGTTCCTTCCGAAACGACATACTCCATGGTATCCTGTAGCCATCTGGCTGTGTCAGTTGATACAGCCTGACGCACGGCGGTAGGCTCCCTCTCCCAGATGATCCTGCCTTCCTGGTCTGAGACGCTATGAGCCAGGTAAGGTTCCATGAGCACCCCATCATTAGCAATGGCCGCTATGCCCCGTATCAACTGAAGAGGAGTCAGCTGCAGGGTCTGCCCAAAGGACATTACAGCCAGATCAATCTGGGTCGCCCGCTCAAATGGAGGGGCGATGCCGGTGCCCTCACCTGGAAAGTCAATTCCAGTCTGTTCTCTCAGCCCGAAGGCGTCAAGATACTGGTAGAACTTCTCAATGTTCAACCGCTGGCCAATCTGAATCAGTCCGACATTGCAGGAGTTCTTCAGTACTTCCCTAAGGTCCTGACTTCCGTGGCCTCCAGCCTTCCAGCAGGAGATCCGCTCACCAAGAACGGTGGTGCTGCCGCCGCAGAAAAAGGTGTCGCTTTCAGAGACTACGTTCTCCTCAAGGGCGGCGGCAATTGTAATGGGTTTAAAGGTAGAGCCAGGGTAGAAGTTGTCGGTGAAGGCTGTGTTTCGGCGGTTTTCCGCCGGGTAGTCGCTGTAGTCTGTCGGATCGAAGGTGGGCCACGATGCGCTGGCAAGAACTCCGCCTGTCTTCACATCAAGGACCAAGACGACACCGCCCTTGGCCTGATGCCGCGCAACTGCAGACTGTAGTTCACGCTCTGTGATAAACTGGATTACTTCGTCGACTGTGAGAGTGATGTTGTGGCCATCCTGAGGTGGGAAATACCTGTGTAGTGCCTGGGGCATCTCAAAGCCTCTAGCATCGTACTCAATAACAATCCGCCCGGGTACTCCGCGGAGCTCGCGGTCGTAGACTAGCTCAATTCCCTCCAGTCCCTGCCCATCAATGCCAACAATACCTAACAGGTGCGCTCCTAACCGACCCTTGGGGTAAAACCTTTTGCTCTCCTGCGTAAGATCTATCCCTGGAAGCTGCAGCAGCTTGATCTGATAGGCCTGTTCTTCGGAGATCTTACGAGCGATCCAGACAAAGGCCTGGTGCTTCTGGACTCGCTCAAGGATTTCATCGTAGTCCATGTCAAGTATCTCTGCCAGCGTCCTGGCGGTATCAGCTAGGCTTTGGACCTGAGTCGGAAGGGCGAAGACAGATTCCACGCTAACGCTCAGGGCAAGCTCCCTGCCGACTCTATCGTAGACAACACCCCGCTTGGCCTCAACCCTCACATCCCTCATACGAGTGGCAAGAGCCATCTCGCGAAGTTCCTCTCCGTGGGCGAACTGGATCCAGGCCAGCCTCCCCATCAAGAACACAATGAGAAGTGCGGAGGCCAAGAACAGCACAGCTATTCTCCTCCGCATCATGATGCCAGGTATGTCCGGCAAGCCTATCACACCCCAGGTCACATTTACCCGCTAGCGCACACGACCCGCTTCCACGATCCGGCCACCAAAGATCCTTGTTACCAGACTGCTAAGGAAGGCAAGCACTCCATCGGTATTAGCTATATCTGTATCCGCTGACAAGGCTTCCGCCTGGTCGACGTTGTACTCTCCGCCGGCAAGGGAACTACTGGCATAGACCACCCTGTATTCAGTTGGCATTACCATCCCAAGTTCCTCCGTGGCAATCCGGGCGATCCTGTCAAGGGAGCTCAGACTGGCAACCTGCAATTGAAGCCTCTGCTTACTCTCCTCAGCGACAGCAACCTGCTCCTTAAGGTGATTGAGGCCGTGGCTCAACTGGGCAATCTGAGCATGTCTGTAGATCAACCCCAGGGCCAGCGCAATTACTACAAGCACGTACAGGACCAATCTAACTTTCCCCAGATTTCGATGGGAATCTGGGCGCCTTTTGCTGCCCTGTCTACGTGGGAATGCTCTCGCATCTGCCTTTGCCAGCGCCGTCCCTCTATACATGGGGCTCGGCATTGGCTTCTGCTGTGGTAGTACCAAGGTATTCGGCCCCCTTTCCTTCTAGAACCAAGCCTGTAGCTGGCTCAGGCTCAATTACTTCTGGTTGGTAACTCAAACCTTCTCAGCCACCCGTAACTTGGCGCTCCGCGCCCGTGGGTTCTCCCTGCGTTCCGCCAGAGTGGCCGTGACAGGCTTCTTGGTTAGAACCTTAACCTCTGGCACCTTCTGACAAACACATACTGGTATCTCGGGCGGGCAGACGCAATCGGCTTCCAGGTCTCTGAATATCCTCTTGGCAATGCGGTCCTCCAGCGAGTGGAAGGATATGACCACAACCCGGCCGCCCCGAGCGGCGTGGGCGACCGCCTGCTCTAAGGCCCCTTCCAGCGGCTCAATCTCATTGTTTACCGCAATCCGCAGGGCTTGAAAGGTTCTTCTAGCTGGATGCGGGCCACTGCGCCTGGCGCCAGCTGGAATCGCATCCTTGATTACCTGCACCAGACGACCCGTAGTTGCGATTGGCTCAAGCCTCCGCGCCTTGAAGATGAACTCAGCGATCCGCGCTGCCCACCGCTCTTCTCCATACTCGGCAATAATGCCGGCTAACTCTCCCGGAGGCAGATTGTTGACGAGATCTGCCGCGGAGATCTCCTGGGTTCTATCCATCCTCATATCTAGAGGGGCGTCGGCCATGTAGCTGAAGCCCCGCTCCTCTCGGTCCACTTGAAGCGACGAGATACCCAGGTCAAAGAGGAAGGCATTGGCGGAAGTCAGCTTTAGCGACCTCATCACCTGGGGCAGGTTTGTGTAGTTATCATGCACCAAGTCAATGCGGGCTGGGGTCTGCGCCAGTTTCCTGGCAGCTTGGCTCAGGGCCTCGACATCTCTATCGATGCCGATAACCCGGCCTGCCGGACCGACAATCTCTGCCGCAGCCCTGGCATGCCCTCCCTCCCCGAGGGTGCAGTCTACATAGGTAGCGCCCTCTTTGAGGTTCAACCATTCAATCGTCTCTCTGAAAAGTACCGGTTGGTGGTAGAAGCCTTCTATGGCCATGGTATTACCCCCTAGTGTCTTGCTTTTCCCTCCAACAGGCGGTGCGGGGTTATTCCACCCTCCGGTATATATTCGACCTGGACCCTTTCTCTTATATTGATAGATCCAGCTCGTCTATGCGCTCTGCAAGCTCTTCGTAGCTGATATCAGCGTTATCTCTATAGCCATCCCAGACCTCCCTGCCCCAGATCTCAACCCGAGAGGAAAGCCCAATAATAACGGTATCCTTATCAATTCTCGCATGACTCTTGAGGTGCTCTGGAATGAGGATCCTTCCCTGCTTGTCAAGTTCACATTCGGTGGCCCCTGAGAAAAACATCCTCACAAAGGCTCGGTCGCTGGCCTTGGTAAAGGGCAGCCCCCTCAGTTTCTTCTCAATGGAGCCCCACTCTTCCATGGGGTAAGCAAAGAGACAGTTGTCGAGACCTCTGGTAATGACGAAGCTCTGCCCCAGGTCGTCTCGAAACTTGGCAGGCACTATAAGGCGGTTTTTGGCATCCAGGCTGTGCTGGAACTCACCGATAAGCATTCGCTACGCCCCACTTTGCGGTTTCAATCTACCACTTTGCTCCACTTTGCCCCACTGAGTAACTCTTATTCTATACCATGATTGTTTCTCCTGCAACTATTTCCATCTTTTCTAGTGGAATCGCCAGACAAAAGAGAAACCAGCCCAATGGCTGGTTTGATGAGGACCCCTTGCCCCGGAGGGGTTTACCGCAAGCCCTATCTGTTGGAGATGAGCCCACCCCCCTTTATCTGTGAGAAGACCTTCTGAACCTGACCGCGTCCAACCACACTCATCCCAATGAGGTCGGTATAGCTGGAGCATCCCTTTCCCATGATACTGAAAGCGATGGCGGTGGCCCACTCATCATCTACAATCAGCCCTCGCCCCTTGCCTCGGTGATAGTACCCGTCAACGAACTCATGAAAGCGCTCCATCTTCCATTGAAGCTCTCTGCCAAATATACGGCGTTCCTTTGTTGATAGATTGGGCCTTCCCTTTCCCAGGATATCTGAGTGCTGTTGTGAGAGCCTGAATTCCCTCTGAAGAAGCTTGAGGATCACATCGGCCATGAATCACCACCCCTTAATAGAGCTATTCAGGAGTGATGGCTTTCATGTCCTCCCACCAAGCCAGGCTATGGGCCCTGACTTCCCCTGGGAACAGCCCCTGGCCGGGTTGATCCAGCCCCCCCGTATCCACTGGTAATGAAGACTCCAGATATGATCGCTCCACCGCCCAGGAGGTGAAGAAGACCGAAGGCCTCTCCCAGGAACAGACTAGCCCAGAGGAGAGAGCTCAGGGGTACTATATTGAGGAAGACAACAGCCCGGGAAACCTCCACCCTCCTCAACCCCTCGTACCAGGCGACAAAGGCAAATACCGTGCAAGCCAGGGACAGATACAGTAGGCTTAACCAGTCCATCGGAAGCATTAGGCCAATGGTTGTCAGCCCCGGGTCGGTAATCAGCGCGAAGGGCAAAAGCAGCAGTGTGCCGATGCCTATGGCCACAGTTGTTGACACAAGGGGGGAGAAGTCTCGCAGGGTAATCTTGCCCAGAAGGGAGTAGATAGACCAACAGAGGACAGCCCCGATCATGAGAAGGTCACCCAGGAGCTTTGCCTCATGAGTTCCACCACCGGCCGGGGCCGCCTGCACCAGTAGAACCACACCAGCAAAGGATACAGTTATCCCTAGGACCTTGTGAAGACCCATGGCCTCGCGCAGAAACAGGAAGGCGAGAAGAGCCGTCACGGCGGGTCCAGTGGCAATGATCAGAGAACCCTCTCCGGCTGAGGTCAGTTGAAGCCCATAGAAAAAGAAGGCGTTGTAGCCAAAGACCCCAGTCAACCCCAGAACGGCCAGGCTCAACCACTGTCGGGCCCCGGCCCTGACAAGCTTCGCAGTCTCCTCTCTGGCAGCTAAGTAGGTTATCGGCAGAAGAGTGAGAAAGGCCAGCAGGAACCGGAAGAAGGCCGTGGCCATTGGGTCTACAGTACCCACAAGGTGCTTGGCGGCGGCAAAGGCTCCCCCCCATAGAAGGACAGCCGATAGCAGCAGGATGTAGCCCTTACCCTCCTCAGCAGAGAGCATCAAAACCCACCTGCGATCACAGCGTACACGAAGACAGCTGCAACCATCCCGATTACCGGCAGGGCCAGCAAGCGGTAGACTCTCGGAAGATCAGACTGGAAGTACTCGGTTGATAGGGCCAGGCACAGGTGGAGGGGAGATACCAGATATCCTACCATTGACGACACAAACAACGCCATCAGCCCTGGGATGACCTGACCCGCTGCCAGGAGTGGAAGAAAGATACTGGCGTTGATCCCGGTGGCGGCCATCTGCGAACCCACAGTAAACCCGGTCAATATGGGGACAACGAACATGAGGGCAATGATAGGTATCCCTGCCCCTGACAGGAGGTCAGCCAAATCACCAATCACCCCTGAGGTCTGAATGACGCCTCGGAACACCATGATTCCCAGGCCTGCAAGGGCTGGTTCCAGTCGAACCGCTCCCATAAGATCGTTGCGAGCTCGCCTCTGAACAATGGCCCACAGCTTCTTCGCTCCACCGCCCAACGGAACGTAGTTGATCATGGCAATGGCAATAGCAACGGTGAGGGCGAGAGGGAAGTACATCCCCAACCCTACTGACAGCAACAGAGCCGTAAATACCGGCGCCATGCTTTGAACCAGCCCTAACAGGGCATAACCCCGTCGACCCAAGGAGAGACTACCCCTGGTCTCATCCTGTCTCCTGGGGGGTTGGCCCAACGGCCTGGGCCCATCGACAACAGCGCTCTCTGTTGCCGCTGCTCCTTGATGTATCGACTCCCTGGCAGGCTGCCTCTCGGCCCTCCCTGCTGACGACAGCCCTGACGGTGCAGTGCGGAACAGCACCAGCCACCCCAGGGCAACACCTGACAAGGTCACAATCAGGCCGGGCTTTATGAATTCGTCCACCGCCAGTCCGCTCATGGCGCTCAACATTAGTAAGGTCGGATAAAGTGGGAAAATGGGGTACCAGACGTGCCTGAACAGCAGATTGATCGCGGTCTTTCGCTCTGGTGAGTAGTTGAGTTCATCACCGAGGCGGTCAACCATGGGCGCCGACATGATGGCGCCCCCAGGGACTGTCAGCATGCCGATGAGGCCCGGTACCGCCACCATTACCTGCCGTGGATCCCTGGCCAACCCTCCGAGACTCTCCATCATCCGGTCAAGGCTTCCCGTGGTTTTTAGCATTGTACCAAGTACTGAGATCAGGCCGATGATGAGGACGAGGTTTACGGTTTCAGGATCCAGGGCGATGCCAACATAGACTGTGGCTACCTTATCAAAACCCCACCCGGCGGAAATGGCTACCGCCAGAGACGCCAATATCATTGAGCGACCAAGATCAACACCCCGTGATACCATAACAAGCACGACAGTAAAAGCAACAGCTAGGCCCACTAGTGCCACAACACAACCCCCAGTGTTGAGAACCAGGAAGGCCCCAGATGGCTGCTGGGGCCCCTCCAGTTACATCAAAGTCAGCGCGACATCCATTCAGGACTTGATCTCAGAGAAGTAGACTACTGTTACGGTGTCATCACTAAAGATATCTCTGTCATAGATCTCTCTCAGGAAGGAGAGGGCATCCTCTACTGACTTCATATCAGGGCTCTCCCCCCTGATATCCTCCATGGTCAACTCCGCCAAAGACTTGACCCTGACCCTGTCTATAACAGCGGTAAAGATCCTCTTGCGCACCTCAAATCTGTTACCATGGGTGACCCAGACGATATCGCCCTCCGCATACTTGTCAGTCTTGGTTCCCAGTCGAATCGTGCACTTCTTCTCTCCAGCCATCAGATTTCCGTGGTAAACAGATGAGTAGAAGTTAAGCGCCTTCAACGCCCCACACCCCTTTCTGTTAGCCAATTCTATTCTACAAAGCCTCTGGCGAGTCCTTCCCACGGCACGGTTGGGAAATCGTAACAACCGTATGGTTTAATATCTCACCGAAAGGGGGCAGGTATGACCATAGCCTTTTATCTACTTGTCCTTGAAGTAGCTGAGGACCCCCGCATATATGCCCTGAGCAATCTTCAACCTGTAGTCGTCTGTTGTCAGGAGCCAGGCGTCTGTCGCGTTGCTGAGGAAACCTGCCTCTACCAGTACTGAGGGCATTTTGGTGTTTCTCAACACGTAGAAGCTTCGCCTGTGGATACCACGGTTCTGGCCTCCCGTCTTGGCAACGAGCCCAGCCTGTACCTGCCTGGCCAGGGCTTCATCGTTGGAACCACCGTAATAGAAGGTCATCATACCCCTGACGGCGGGATCTTTGTAGACATTGTTGTGAATGCTGATGAAGATGTCAGCGTCGCTGCGATTTGCTGTAATGGTTCTTGCGGCCAATTGTCCGGCCCAGGGCGCATCGGCCACACGGGGGTAGTCATCAGTGGTCCTGGTCATGATGACCTTGGCGCCAGCAGCCTTTAGAAGGTTCCTCAGTTTAAGGCCGATGGCGAGAACGTTTATGGATTCGGCCACACCGTTCTTGCCAACAGCCCCTGTGTAGTATCCTCCATGACCCGGGTCAACTACGATAGTCTTTCCCACGAGGAGCTTGTCCGCCTTGGGAGCATCGGTCTGCTTCCATTGGGTGATGGCACCGAAGGTCTGGGGACCAACAACCCCATCAATCAGGATCCCGGCCGCCCTCTGGAAGGCCATGACACCAGCCTTTGTCAGTGGACCAAAGATTCCATCCACAGGCCCGGCCGGAAAACCAGTCTTGTTAAGAAAGGCCTGAAGGTCCGCTACATCCGACCCCCTAACCCCATGGTAGAGCCAACGACTCCCAAGGTCAGCCGCCTCAGCCCCATCTCCATCCACTGCTGCCATCCCAAGGGCCAACATCGGTGTTATCAGTAATAGCGCCGTCAAGATCGAAATGCTTCTTCTAAACCAACTGCATCTCCCAATCAACCCTGTTCCTCCCCTTTCTTTTGACAATAGGCGCTGCGCCTTATCCCTCTTTAGGAGATAAAGGCCAGCTAGATATGGTTTTCCCTAATACGATTATACAAAAGGTTGTATGTAATGTCACCTTTTGCAGGGCTTGGAACCGGGTATATCAGTTGGCAGTCTTTTGGGAGAAAACCCATCTTTATCCACGAAGAGGGGCCCAGGGTCTGATGCCCTGGGCCCGGGAGGTACTAGAGGATTGAGAGGAGCACACCGGCGGCCACGGCGGAGCCGATGACACCGGCTACGTTTGGTCCCATAGCATGCATTAAGAGAAAATTCTTCGGGTTTGCCTTCCGACCTAACCTCTGGGCGGTGCGGGCCGCCTCAGGTACCGCCGATACCCCTGCAGCCCCAATCAGCGGATTGACACGGCCACCGGTAAGCCGGTGCATGAGTTTGCCGAAGAGCGTGCCGGTGGCGGTACCAATGATAAAGGCTGTGAGGCCAAGGAGCACAATTGAGATAAACTCCGGCGTAAAGAACCTCTCAGCGCTGGCACTAGCCCCAACCGTTACAGTGAGAAAGATTGTTATGATATTGATGAGGGCATTTTGAACGCTGTCAGCCAGCCTGTTGGTCAACCCGGTCTCGCGCAGGAGGTTTCCGAGCATCAGCATACCCACCAAGGCGAGGGAGAAGGGGACAATCAGGGCTGTAAGGAGGGTAACGAAGATGGGAAACACAATCTTCTGTTTCCTGGTGACGGCCTTCAGCTGCTTCATCTCAACACTTCGCTCTTCCTCCGTCGTCAGGAATGTGACAATGGGCGGCTGAATGATAGGCACCAGGGCCACATAGGAATAGGCGGCAACAGCAATCGGTCCCAAAAGGTGAGGTGCCAGTTTTATGGCCAGGAAAACCGCTGTCGGGCCATCAGCCCCCCCAATGATGCCGATTGCTCCAGCTTCCTGCGGGGAAAAGCCCAAGGCCACCGCCCCCAATAGACTGGTGAAGATGCCAAACTGGGCGGCGGCGCCCAACAACAGTGTTGTTGGATAGGCAATGAGAGGCGAGAAGTCAGTCATGGCTCCAATGCCCAGAAAGATCAAAGGTGGGTATATGCCCAACTCAACGCCGCGAAATAAGTACCAGAGCAACCCACCCGGCTGCAGGCCGCTGGGTGGGTTCATTAGACCGGCTACAGGCAGATTGCCCAGGATAATGCCGAATCCGATCCCCACCAGCAGCAGTGGTTCGTACTTCTTGAAGATGGCGAGGTAGAGCAAGAAAAGGCCAAGGCCGAGCATGGCTACCTGTCCTAGTGTGATGTTGGCAAAGCCGGTACTGGATAGAAACTCCGTGATCAACCCGTATCACTCCCATTAACACGCTTCGTTCTATCCGGAGATTACAAGCAGCACATCGTCGGCCTGAACGACATCGCCCTTACCGCATAGCACTTCAGATACGGTGCCCGAGACGGGGGCGACTATTTCATTCTCCATCTTCATGGCTTCAATGACCACAACAAGGTCACCCTCAGATACCTTGTCACCAGGGCTTACCGGAACCTCAAGCACAGTACCGGGAAGCGGCGCAATAACCTTCTCTCCAGGGCCAGCGGGCATAGGGGCGGGGGAGGGTGCCTTCTCCTTTTGTGGTTCAGGCTGTCTAACAGCAGGCCCTGGGGTCTTGGCCTCGTCCACCCTCTTTGGGCCAGGAGTAGCTGCCCTATCGGGCGCCGCGCCAATCTCCTCAAGCTCAACTTCGTAGGCCTCGCCATTGACAACAACCTTGAACTTCCTCATCAGTAGGACTCCTTTCTACCTGCAGTGGTACCCCTGCCAGCAACAATCTCGCTTCTGCCCATAGCGCCCCAGGCATTGCTAGACTGGCGGGTAACAGAAATGCGACGGACATCAACGATCCTGTAGCGATTCAGGGGTTCATCAAGGTACGCTGTAAGAGCGCCAGCAATAGCCGCCACAATCTCCGGCCTGATGCCGCTGGGCCCGGGATCGCCAATGTCATTCTCCGCGCGAGATACCTCTGTGCCGGACTTGCCACCATTGGAGCTCTCTTTCGGTACCCCCCCACCACCACCGCGAGCGTTTCCCCAGCGCTGGCTGAAGAAGAGCGGGCTACGGATCCTGAGGGGCCTATCCTGGCCCCGGTCATCACTGAACAACCCCAGGTCCAGAACCTTCATACCCAGTGACACAAGGACCAGTACCGAGAAGACAATGCTCATACCCGTGACAGTCAGGTCAATTGCCAATCCTATGTTTCCCACAGTTGTGACACCACCTAAACGGGTATATTTCCATGTTTCTTGCCGGGTCGGCCCTCACGCTTATTGACTAGCGACTCAACGCTAGCAATCAGATGCTGACGCGTTTCCCGGGGGTCTATAACAACATCAACGTAGCCCCTGGCAGCAGCAACATAGGGGTTTGCAAACTTGTCGCGGTACTCCTGAATCTTGGCCTGGCGGAACTCCATGGGGTCGTCGGCACCCTTAATCTCCTTGCGAAAGATGATGTTGGCCGCACCCTCAGGACCCATTACCGCAATCTCCGCCGTGGGCCAGGCAAAGGACTGGTCAGCGCCAAGACACCTGGAAGACATGGCAATATACGCACCCCCGTAGGCCTTTCTGACAATGACTTGGAGCTTGGGCACTGTAGCCTCGGAGTAGGCATACAGCATCTTCGCCCCATGGCGAATAATCCCGCCAAACTCCTGATTTGTGCCAGGGAGATAGCCAGGAGTATCCACGAAGGTTACCACAGGAACACTGAAGGAATCACAGCAGCGGATAAACCGGGCTGCCTTGTCTGACGCATCAATGTCCAGACAGCCAGCCAAGACCCGCGGTTGGTTGGCAATAATGCCGACGCTGCGGCCATTTAACCTACCAAAACCAGTTATAATGTTTGGCGCGAAGTGCTCGTGGCTCTCCAAGAACTCGCCATCGTCCAGAACCTTGACGATGATATCCCTCATATCGTAGGGCCGATTGGGGTCAGTGGGCACAACGTCCACCAGGTCGTCGTCGATGCGGTTCACCTCATCATCGGAGTCAGAGACCGGGACCTCGGCCATGTTGTTGGAGGGGAGATAGCTCAGAAGCTGTTTCACCTGGATGAAGCACTCTTCTTCTGAAGATGCCTTAAAATGGGCCACACCACTCTTCTTGCTGTGGGTATCTGCGCCCCCCAGGGCCTCAGCGCTGACGTCCTCACCAGTGACCGCCTTGATGACCTGCGGTCCGGTGATAAACATCTTGCTAACCTCCTCTACCATGAAAACAAAATCGGTAAGGGCCGGAGAATAGACAGCGCCACCGGCGCAGGGACCCAGGATGACTGACAGTTGGGGAACAACACCAGATGCCAGGGTGTTGCGCCTGAAGATCTGACCGAAGCCATCAAGGGCATCAACCCCCTCCTGGATCCGGGCGCCACCCGAATCATTAATGCCAACAAAGGGCGCGCCGTTCTGGAGCGACAGGTCCATTACCTTTGTTATCTTCTTGGCGTGCATCTCTCCGAGGCTTCCCCCGATTACAGTGAAGTCCTGGCTGAAGGCATATACCAACCGGCCATCAACTGTGCCGTACCCCGTAACAACACCTTCGCCGGGTGCTTCAACATCAGCCATACCGAAGTCAGTGGCCCTGTGCTCCATGAAGGCATCTAGCTCAACAAAGGACCCTTCATCAAACAGGAGCCCCAGTCGCTCCCGAGCGGTGAGCTTGCCCTGTTCGTGCTGCTTGGCGATGCGCTTCTCTCCACCGCCTAATTCGACACGGTCACGCCGGGACTGCAATTCGGCAAGTTTCAGTTCCAATTCATCCATCATCAAGCTGCCCCCTAACCTCTGTGGCCGTTATTCGCCTTCTTCAACCAGTTCATAGAGTACCCCACCAGCGCTCTTTGGGTGCAGGAAAGCAACCCTTGTTCCATGGGCGCCCCCTCGGGGCTTGTTATCCACCATTCGCACCCCGGCCTCAACCAGCTCAGTAATCCTGTCCTCGATGCCTGAGACCCTGAAGGCAATATGGTGAATACCTGGTCCGCGACTTTCAATAAACCTACCGATAGCACTCTCTGGATCAGTGGACTCAAGAAGTTCGAGGCGAGTATCCCCCGTGGGAATGAAGGCCACCCTCAAGCCCATATCTGTCAGTTCCTCAGTCTCCGAAACTTCTAGGCCCAGGGCGTCTCGATAAAAGGCCAGGCTCTCAGCGAGGTTTGCGACGGCAATGCCAATATGGTCAATCTTATCTATCATCTACTTCCCCTCCCCAGCTCTGGCAGGAGCATTATGCCTGATGAAGTCCACAACAGCCTCAGTAGCGGTGCCAGGACCGAATACTCCAGCCACCCCTGCCTCTGTCAGGGCAGGAACATCCTGGCCGGGGACAATCCCTCCCCCAATGACCAACACCTCATCGAGACCCCGCTCCCTCAAGGCCTTGACTGTCGCTGGAAAGAGGTGGTTGTGGGCCCCTGACAAACTACTCAATCCTACCACGTCAACATCTTCCTGTAAAGCAGTCTCCGCTATCTGCTGCGGGGTCTGTCTGAGGCCCGTGTAGATGACCTCCATTCCTGCATCACGAAGGGCCCTGGCGATGACTTTGGCGCCCCTATCATGCCCATCAAGGCCTGGTTTTGCTACAAGGACTCTAATTGGCGCTCTTGATGTATCTGCGGCTATCATACGGTTCACTCCCATCAACTAAAACATGCTGGCGGCCTGATACTCACCGAACTCTTCCCGCAGCACATCGCAGATTTCCCCAAGGGTGGCATAGGACCTGACACACGCAACAATCCTGGGAACCAGGTTGTCACTGCCTGCTGCTGCGCGCCTGAGGTCGGCCAGGACTTCTTCAACCCGGGCCCCATCTCGCCTGGCCCTTAGCAACTTAATCCTTGAAGACTGCTCCCCTTCGACGACGGGATCCACCTTCAAGAGTTCTCCCTCATACTCTTCAGCAACCTGGAACCTGTTGACACCAACAACGGTCTGAGCTCCCTGCTCTACATCGATCTGGTACCTGTAGGCGCTCTCCTGGATCTCCCTCTGAACAAAACCGCTCTCTATGGCCGCTGGCGCGCCACCCAGTCTATCAATGGCCTCAATGTAGTCCAGCGCTCCCCGCTCAATGTCGTTGGTCAGGGTCTCGATAAAGTAGGAACCTGCCAGCGGGTCAATGGTGTTTGTGACTCCACTCTCGTGGGCAATAATCTGTTGAGTGCGGAGGGCCACCCGAACAGCCCCTTCAGTAGGTAGGGCTAAGGCCTCATCCCTGGAGTTCGTGTGTAGTGACTGTGTTCCTCCCAGTACAGCGGCGAGGGCCTGCATTGTCACGCGAACCACATTGTTTTCGGGCTGTTGGGCTGTGAGGGTGCAGCCTGCCGTCTGGGTATGGAACCTGAGGAGCAGCGATTTGCTGTTCCTGGCACCGAACCTCTCCTTCATAATCCTGGCCCAGAGGCGGCGAGCCGCTCTGAATTTGGCGACCTCCTCAAAGAAGTCCATATGGGAGTTGAAGAAGAATGACAGCCGCGGCGCAAAGTCATCAACGCTGAGGCCAGCATCAACCGCCGCCTGAACGTAGGCAATGGCGTTTGCTAGAGTGAAGGCAACCTCCTGAACAGCAGTCGAACCTGCCTCTCTGATGTGATAGCCGCTGATGCTAATGGTGTTCCACTCCGGCATCTCTCTGGCGCAAAAGTCAAAGACATCGGTTATGAGCCGCATGGATGGCTGCGGGGGAAAGATGTAGGTTCCCCTGGCAACATACTCCTTTAGAATGTCATTCTGAATGGTTCCCGACAGCTCGGAGAGGGGTACCCCCTGCTTCTCGCCAACGGCAATGTACATGGCGAGGAGCACAGCTGCAGGAGCATTAATCGTCATGGAAGTACTGACCTTCTGGAGTGGGATCCCGTCAAACAGGGCTTCCATATCCTCAAGAGAGTCAATGGCAACCCCCACCTTGCCTACTTCACCAGCAGACATTGGGTCGTCGGAGTCGTAGCCGATCTGGGTGGGTAGGTCAAAGGCCACCGACAGGCCGGTCTGTCCCTGTTCAAGCAGAAATTTGAACCGTTCGTTGGTCTCTCGCGCTGACCCAAAACCCGCATACTGGCGCATTGTCCAGAGACGCCCTCGATACATTGTGGGCTGAACGCCCCTGGTATACGGAAATTCACCAGGAAATCCTAGATCCCTGAGGTAATCAACGTCCCCCAGGTCAGACTCTGTGTAGAGTCGTTGAACACCAAGGCCAGACCCGGTAGTAAACTCCTCTTGTCGCTCAGGATAGCGGTCAAGGACTCTCTTCAGACTATCCTTCTCCCACCTATCCTTGGCGTCAGCAAGTGCCTTAAGATGACTCTCATCCGCCATTTCCTGCTTCCCCCTTGTACCTCAAAAAGCAAAACCCCTGGACACCTGGACTCTGATGTTTTAGGCGCGGTCCGGGGGCCGAAAACCCCCAGACCCACCTGTGATCCTGGGTATCTAATCAGTCTAGCCAAGCCAGCCGCGGACACGCATGGCATCAACGACACGGGTGACAGCTACCATGAAGGCAGCGGTCCGCATCATGACATTGCGATCCTTCTGCATCTTGTAAACGGCGTCAAAGGCCTGGCCCATCTTAACGGCGAGCTTCTCGTTGACCTCTTCCTCGGTCCAGTAGTAACCCATCATGTTCTGAACCCACTCAAAGTACGATACGGTGACACCGCCAGCGCTGGCAAGGATATCAGGAATTACGAAGATCCCCTTCTCGAAGAGGATTTCGTCGGCCTCTGGTGTTGTTGGCCCGTTGGCTGCCTCGCTGATTATCTTCGCCCTGACATCAGGAGCAACCTCACTTGTAATCTGGTTCTCCAGGGCAGCGGGAATGAGGATATCAACCTCAAGGGTCAACAGATCGCGGTTGGAGATCGCCTTGGTGCCGGGGAAACCCTTGACAGAGCCGGCCTCTTCCTTGTGCTTCAGAACGGCAAGGGGATCGAGGCCCTTCTCGTTGTAAATGCAGCCGCGGGAGTCGCTAACAGCGACAACCTTGGCTCCCATTTCGTGAATGAGGTGAGCAGCAATGCTGCCGGCGTTACCATAGCCCTGTACCGCCACAGTGGCACCCTTGATGTCAATACCAAGCGCCTTGCAGGCTTGAGCGGCCACAATGACGCAACCTCGAGCCGTGGCCTCGTTACGGCCCTCAGAACCACCAATTACCAGAGGCTTGCCCGTCATCAAGCCAAACTGGTTCTTCTGCGAGATTGTGCTGAACTCATCAACCATCCAGGCCATAATCTGCGGGTTTGTGTAGACATCTGGAGCAGGAATGTCCTTTTCAGGACCAACGATCTGAGCAATCTTCTGGATGAAACCGCGGCTCAATCTCTCCAGCTCGCCCTGGCTCATCTCCTTCGGGTTGCACTTGATTGCGCCCTTACCGCCACCGTAGGGAAGGCCCAGGGTCGCGCACTTGAAGGTCATCCATGTAGACAGGGCACGGGCCTCATCGGGAAACACATCGGGATGGAAGCGGAGTCCGCCCTTGCAGGGCCCGACAGCGTCATTGTGCTGGGAACGATAGCCCTCAAAGACCTTGATACTGCCATCGTCCATCTTGACCGGGATAGCTACCTGAAGGAAGCGCAGGGGCTGCTTCAGGATTTCATAGGCGGCTGGCTCCAGGCCCAGCTCGTCACAGGCCGTCTTAATCTGCTTCTGAGCAATCTCAAAAGGGTTCAGTGTTGCTTCAGCCATTAAAAGTCCCTCCCAGAGAGTTGTGGCCCTCTTGCAAAGACCACTTCGGAGTGTTGTTTACAGCTTGCTCCTTCTTTCACTAGCTGAGCGCCGGAAAGAGCGGTAGCGGCGCGTAGAATGGCCCCCCAAGCCAAGCCAGCCGTCAGATACTAAACGCTAGAACCACCCCCACTGCTGACCAGCATCCTTCCGGCCTCAAGCGCCCTGCGGTTCAGGGCCTCTGTACCCTTGGGAACCCTGCTTAAAACAGCTTCCTCCAGGGCCTCCCTGCTGACAACGCCGCTGATGGTCTGTAAGGCGCCCAGGGCCACAATGTTGGCAACAATCCTTCGCCCTATGTCCTCCTCGGCCGCCTGCAGGATGGGCAAGCGGTAAACCTTAATCTCTTCACCTATTCTATCCAGTGCTCCCGGCGGTACCGCGTCGGAATCAGCGACAATGGCTCCACCAGGCACTATGTCTGTGGCATAGCTGTCAAAAGCCTCTCGTGTCAGCGCCAACAGGTAGTGGGGCTGGCGAACCTTGGGATAGTCAATTTCTCCAGCGGCGATTACTACCTCCGCCTTGCTGGCGCCACCCCTGGACTCGGGGCCGTAGGATTGGGTCTGAATGACATTAAGGCCGTCAATGATAGCGGCTTCCGAGAGGATTATTCCTGCCAGTATTATCCCCTGGCCCCCCTCGCCACTGAAACGGAACTCGGTTCTTTCCACTGACCTCAACTCCCCCTCTTACTGGCAACCGCGATGATCTCCTTGTAGAGATCCGTGTACTCCGGCTCCTGGGACTGGTGCATCACGCCAGTAATGATCTTATCCCTGAGTTCAGCGGGCTCCAGCTTGGCCGCCTTCGCAACAGAGACACTGTTGTCCCTCTGCCATTCCAGCATCTTGACGGGATTGGCAAACCTATTCCTTCGCCCGTAGTAGGTTGGGCACTGGCTGATGGCCTCGATAAAGGAGAAGCCCTTGTTCTTGAAGCCTTGCTCAATGTAGCGGCTAAGGGCCACTGCCCCATAGGCGGTACCCCTGGCCACAAAGGTCGCCCCCGCCTCTCTAGTCAGGCTGCAGAGGTCAAAACTCCGCTCGATATTACCATAGGGCGCCGTTGTCGCCACTCCATTCTGGGGGGTCTGCGGTGAATACTGTCCGCTGGTCATTCCGTAGATATTGTTGTTAAACACCACTACCGTCATGTCTATATTCCGACGGCAGGCGTGAATAAGATGGTTTCCACCAATGGCGGCAGCATCACCGTCGCCAGTCAGGATGATGAGGTGCAGATCTGGATTGGCTACCTTAATCCCGGTGGCAAAGGGAATGGCTCGTCCGTGAGTAGTGTGGAGGGTGTCGAAATCCAGATAGCCCGCTCCCCGCGCGGCGCATCCTATGCCTGAAACGACGACAACCTTATCATGGGGCAGCCCAGCCCTATCAACAGCCCTGACAACGGCTCCCAAGACAGTACCATGTCCACACCCCGGACACCAGATGTGCGGCAGTGTATGGGCGCGCAGATACTTCTCAACATCCGCCATTTACAGCGCCTCCTCAATCTTGCCCAGTATCTCATCGGGTGTTAACAGCTGGCCATTGGTCTTGGGTAGGGAGATCACTTCCGCCTTGCCGCAGGCATGGCGCTGAACCTCCCGTACTAGCTGACCCATGTTCATCTCTGGCACGATGATCTTCTGCACCCTGTCGGCCACCGCAGCGATGGCCTTGTCAGGGAAGGGCCAGATGGTGGCGGTGCTGATAAAGCCAACCTTGTGCCCACTTGCTCTCCCATCGCGAACAGCTCTCAAAGCCGACCGTGCCGTTGATCCGTAGGCAAACACGCAGATCTCCGCGTCTTCGATACTCTCTTCCTTTAGTTTCTGAAGCCGCTGGCGATTGCGCTCTATTTTGTCATACAGCCGCCGCATAAGCTGATCAGCCTCATCATGATCATTTGTGGGAAAACCACTTTCATCATGGAAGAGGCCTGTCACATGATGGCGGTACCCGTGGCCAAAGGAGGCCATCGGCGGCACACAGTCCTCAGTGTGGCGATAGGGCAAGTAGCCCTCCCTGTCAGCACCAGGCTCTGGTTGAGGCCTGTTGCTGACCTTAATATCCTCAGCCTCTGGCAGCAGGACCTTCTCCCGCATGTGAGCAACGACCTCATCCATCAACAGCACCACTGGCAGCCTCAGTTCCTCAGCAATGTTGAAGGCCTCTACTGTCAGGTTATAGGTCTCCCTCACAGACGAAGGGCTGAGCACAACAATTGGGTGGTCCCCATGGGTACCCCACCTGGCCTGCATCACGTCACCCTGGGATGGCGAGGTTGGCATGCCCGTGCTGGGACCCATTCTCTGTACATTTACAACAACGGTAGGGACCTCTGTCAGTGAAGCGAAACCAATGTTCTCCTGTTTAAGGGAGAAGCCAGGCCCGCTGGTGGCCGTCATCGACTTAACCCCAGTCAGCGACGCCCCAATGATGGCTGCCATGCCGGCGATCTCATCTTCCATCTGAATGAACCTACCCCCAACCTGAGGGAGCAGCCGAGATAGCACTTCCGCAATCTCCGATGAGGGAGTGATGGGGTAACCTGCGAAGAACCGGCAACCAGCGGCAATGGCGGCCTGGGCGCAGGCCTCGTTCCCCTGCATGAGCTTGTAATCAGTCATCGCTACCCGCCTCCTCGTCAGGATCATCAACCGCGTCTGTATCCAGAACCTTCAGGCCAAAGTCAGGGCAGAGATGCTCGCAGAGCTTACAGCGCCTACAGGCATCCGGATCGCTAACAACCACCTTTCCATCGGGTCCCTTGGTAAGGACACTGTGCGGGCAGAAGGATATACAAATATCACACCCCTTGCACCGCTCTTTCATCACCTTGATGGGCTTCTTAGACACTACCTTTTCACCCCTGGTCTCTTGTCTTTGTTCTACCCCTAAGTCAGACGTAACTATGCCATGTACCCCATCAGTATCAACCTGGACCGAAACCTAAACGACTCTAGTCTTGCTGTTTCAACTCGAGTAGGGCAGACTGGAGCAGGTTCACAGACCCGGCATCTGGCTTATAGATAAACTCAATGACCTCAACACCCCTGTCCGCCTGCAGTTGCCGCTCCACTTCCTTCATTCGACCGGGAGACGCGATGACCGCGTCCACTCCCTGGAGGAACCTGGACAGCTCCTGGCCGCAGCCACTTGTGCACACCTTGAGCTCCTTGAAGAGGATCCCCGCCCCCACAATTGACTTCTCCACCCGCTCAGCAAATCTGGTTGACATGCATACCAGTCCTAAGCGAAGGTGGTCTGGCATCCTAGCCAGCCTTACCATGGTTCCAACGTCTGGATCCAGGGCAATTCCCAGTATGTCGACGCTAAAGCCAGATAGGGCCACCTTTACGTCGTCAAGATGAAAGAAGGTGGTGACCACAAGATCAATGTCCTGGAGCCTCTCAGGCGAACCGCCAATCCACTGCTCCAAATCAGAAAAAAACAGCGGAACTATGGCGACTCCAGAACCCAACTCCAGTTCTCGAGTGAAATAGTCCAGCTGCTCACGGTTACACTCTATGAAGGCTACCTTCAGTCTTTGAAGTACAGACTTCTTTGTCAGTGCTCGCTCTTCACAAACATTAAGGAACTCGTCCAGGCTGAACCCAAGCTCCAGCCCGTGGTCAATGGCCAGATCCACGACTCTCTTCAGTAGTTCATCGTCGTCCCTGGAACCGGCGCTGTCCGCCTCCTGCGCCACAAAGGTGCCGCTGCCCTGCCTCGACACCAACTTCTTCTCGCGAACCAGCGCCCTGTAGGCAGAACTAACGGTGTTCCGGCTGATGCCCAGGTCCTCCGCCAACTCCCGTTCAGGCGGAAGCTGATAGCCGACATTCCAGATGCCGGTCTCGATCAATCGCTCAAGCCCCTGCTTCAACTGAAGGTATATTGGAATCTTGCTTTGTCTGTTTATGGCGATGGGCGCCGGCATTCTTCCCTACCCCTTGTGGCACTGACCTCAGGAACCACTACATGCTATGCCAATCTTCCACCAAAGCTGCAAACTTCCTCTGTGAGAGACCAAATTGGCACTTTGGTGCTACTGGCCTCAAGGCTGTTTGGACCTTTTGCTGCCCTATTCTCTATGTTTTCGGCAACTCCTCCTAGAAAGGTTGGCAAAATATCAACTCGCCCATCAAAAATTGGCCTGCTTGGCTCTCCTGGCTACTCGTCGTCCTTGCCAAGGACCCGTCCAATGCCTTCTCGGGCCATCTTTACGTCCAGATTGTCGCCCAGACGAAGGGTTATCTCATTGTCCCTGATTGCCGTGATCTCCCCAAAGAACTGCCCAATGGTCAAGACACGATCCCCGCGCTTCAGCTCGCTGAGCATCTCTTGCCGCATCTTCTGCCTCTTCTGCTGGGGTCTAATCATGAAAAACCAGATAGCGCCAAAGAAGATCACCATGTAGATGAGTCCAAACGAAGATTCCATAGTCCCTAACCCCTTTCATCTCATATCAAGAACCGTTATCAGACAAGGTTGCCCAGCAACACTTACCGCTGGCGGTGTGAACTGCCCCAATGCACCAAACATGCTTCTACAGGCCAACCCCTAGTCCTGCACTATCTCGTAGCCAAGTTCTGCTGCCTTTCGCTGTCGAAGTTTCTCAAAAGAGCCCTTCTGGATTGCCTCCCGAACCTGTTGCGCCAGGTCAAGGATGTGGTGCAGGTTGTGCCAGGTGGTCAACCTCATCCCCAGGATCTCGTTGGTCTTGATAAGGTGACGTATGTATCCCCTGGTGTACTTGCGACACACATAGCAGTCACACTCGGGGTCAAGGGGGCGCCAATCTCTGGCATAGGTAGCGTTTCTCACAACCAACTGCCCGTCCCTGGTAAAGACGGTACCATGACGCGCTATCCTGGTCGGCAGGACACAGTCGAACATGTCAATACCCCGTGCCACCCCCTCGATCAGGTCCTGAGGGGTACCCACGCCCATCAGGTATCTCGGTTTGTCCTGCGGGAGTAGAGGGGTTACAGTGGCCAGGGTATTGAGCATATCCTCCTTGGGTTCACCAACGCTAAGACCGCCGATGGCGTATCCCGGGAAAGGGATCTCCAGGAGATCCCTGGTGCTCCTCTTACGAAGAGCCGGATAGACGCTCCCCTGGACAATGCCGAAGAGCGCCTGGCGGTCGGCCCTGCCCGCATTGAGGTGCTTCTCCCAACAACGCTGGGCCCACCGGGTCGTGCGCTCAACGGCTTCAGCGGCTCGCTCCTCTGAACATGGGTAAGGAGCGCAGTCATCAAAGGCCATGATGATGTCGGCTCCTAGCGAGTGCTGGATCTCAATGGACCGTTCCGGGGTGAATTCATGTTTGGATCCGTCAATATGCGACCGGAAGACCACCCCATCATCACTTAGCTCCCGAAGGGACGATAGGCTGAAGACCTGAAAACCTCCGCTGTCAGTCAGAATAGGCCGGGGCCAGGCCATAAACTCGTGAAGGCCCCCGGCCTCCTCAATCACATCATGCCCCGGCCTGAGGTACAGGTGATAGGTATTACCCAGGATGATCTCTGAGCCTACCTCCTCCAGTTCCTCAGGGCTCATTGCCTTGACGGTCGCCTTAGTGCCCACCGGCATGAAAACGGGGGTATTCACCTGGCCGTGGGGCGTATCGATGACCCCGGCCCGGGCCCTACCATCGGTCGCTTGAAGTTCGTAGCTAATAACCACCTCTGACCTCCATCATCTAGATGATGAGCATACCATCGCCAAAGCTAAAAAATCTGTAGGACTTCGAAACCGCATCCCTGTAGGCCTGAAGCACTCTCTCTCTGCCAGCGAAGGCGCTAACAAGCATCAGCAGGGTTGACTTGGGAAGGTGAAAGTTCGTCACCAACCCGTCGACAGCCCTGAACCTGTAACCGGGATATATAAAGATGTCTGTCTCCCCCTGACCCGGTTCAACGAACCCATCATCCCGCGCCCGCGTCTCCAGGGTTCTAATCACGGTGGTCCCTACCGCTATCACCCTGCCACCTTGGGACCGACAGCCATTAATGACCTCAGCCGCCCGGTTGGGAAGATGGTATCTCTCGATGTGCATTTGATGCTGCTCGATTCGTTCTTCACGAACAGGACGAAAGGTGCCAATTCCTATATGGAGAGATAGAAACACCTGCTCTACCCCATGACTGGCCAACGACTCCAGCAACCGGGGGGTGAAGTGGAGGCCCGCGGTGGGAGCTGCCACAGAACCCCTCTCCCGGGCGTATACGGTCTGATAACGCTCAGGGTCATCAATCCCTGATTTAATGTAGGGCGGCAGCGGTACATGACCAACCTTAGAAAGAACAGTATCGAAGTCCCCATCATACTCCAGTTGAACGACGCGCTTACCGCCGGCGAACGAGGCCACAACCTCCGCCATAAGCGCCGGCCTTCCATGTCTGGTCTCAAAGACCATGCGCTGGCCGGCCTTGATTCGTCGTGCCGGCCTCACCAGGGCGTCCCACCTGTCATCACCCAGCGGGGTCAGTAATAGCAGTTCACAATCGCCACCGCTGCCCTCCTTGTAGCCTAATAGACGCGCCGGAATGACCCGTGTATCGTTAAAGACCAAACAGTCTCCAGGGTTCAGGTAATCGATAAGATCCGTGAAGAACCTGTGCTCAACGAGCCCCGAATCCCTGTAAAGAACCAAAAGCCGGGAGCTATCTCTCTGCTGCACCGGCTTCTGCGCTATTAGCCCCTCAGGAAGGTAGTAGTCAAAATCAGAAAGCTTCTGCATCTGACGGATTATTTCCCCTCACCATTCATCTACTGCCGCGTTGGCCAGCAGGCCCTAAGAGCCCGCTAACACTCTAGGGAGAGGTAATCTCAATCCCCCGGTAGTAGTATCTAAGGATATCTTTGTAGCTATACCCCTCTTCAGCCATACCCCTGGCTCCCCATTGGGACATTCCGACACCGTGTCCCCACCCACGGCCAAGAAAATCAACCCCTGCTGACAGCGGCGCGTACCCCATGACAGTGTAGGCAAAGGGCTTGTTGAGCCATTCATTAGCGGCGATTGCGTAAGGCTTGCCGACCTTCCATTCATTCACTTCACCATCGGCACCGACCACGAAGACATCTTCCTCTGGATCGAGACTGTTCTTCACATAGCTCCCTGAGGCCTCGCCCATAAAGCTTATATCAAACCACGTACTCTTAAGGCCCAGGGCGAATCGGAAGGTTGACGCGTCTACCTCCAGGGTAGTGTCAGAGCCAACCAGGATCACCGTCTTCAGACGACCCGTGGTAGAGCTGGCGGTTCCGGGCCTGATTCCCAACAGTTTTCCAACAACAAGACCTGTCGAAAGTAGCTTCTCTTCAATCTGAGAGAGTTCAAGGGTCTTAACCCAACGATAGTGAGGAGACTGCTGGTCGTAGTCCTCAACACCCCTCAAATATGAGTGACGGTAGGACCATACATCCTCACTGTTCTCAGTGTGACCACCAGAGGTCGAGTGAAATACAGCCGATATCAGCTGTCCGCTGTGCCTCATCACCTCCCCGGCGGTCTCCAAAACAGCCCGATCAGATGGGAGGCTCTCGCCCTCTACTCCACCATAGACCTGGGAATCCGTTGTTGCCACAACATCATAGAGGCCCAACCCTGCCTTGGAGATGACCTGCCTGAGGGCATAGGTCCGCGCGGCAACCGCTTGGGCCTTCAAAGCCTCAATCGGCCAGCTTGACGGCATCTCCCGTGGCACAACCCCTCGAAGGTACTCCTCAACAGGCAGGATGTTAACGACGGTTACCCCGCCGTTGGAGCTATGAACGTAGAGTATTCCCCGGTAGTGGCGCGAGCCGAGGTTTAGATGCTGTGAGGATTCGACAGCCCTTACAACCAGTGGCCCGCTGAAGGCCCCAACAGGCTCCCCCGTTAATCCATGGGCAACCCGGACCATACCGCCTGCGGCTGCTTCAAAGGTAACGCCATGCTCACCGGTGAACCGGACTACCTCAGCCCCTGTTGCCGAATTAAGCACCACACCTCCACCGTCACCACCAACAGTGGCCCGCCCAGCCAAGAGTGCCAGCGCCACTCGGACCTGCATCTCACCGGCCGACGCTGGCTGCAAAGGCAGCAGGCCAGAAATAGGGAGCATAACAAGCATGGCCAGCAGTAGAATGAAGGCCCGAGTAGTCCCCATAATCCGTATGGCTTTTATGGTCTTAACAAGACACTCCATCGTAGGCCAGGTCCTTTCGTAGCACACACCCTATAGCAAGGCTGTGTATGAAATTCGACACACTAACCTTAACTCCTGCCCAGTTAGACAGCCCTTGCTCCTGAGCAAGGGCTGTTAATATCACAAGGCGCCTCATAGTTGTTTCAGCTGCTAACGCGAGGTTAGTCCAAATATCCGGTCCATTATCCAGCGAACCACACCACGGTTGCGGCGGCCGTTGGCTTTACCGTCTTCTGCCTCGCCGTCTTCTGCCTCGTGTCCGCGGGCGCCGTCAATACCATGCTGCTCGCCTTCGGCCTCCGAGACATCCGACCCGTCATCTGAACCCGCGCCAGGCTGTTGGGGCTTGTCCAGTCTATTATTGCTGGCGTTACTGTTCTTGCTATTAGCTCTGTCAGTACCATCAGGCCTGTTGCCTTGCGGTCCAGGATCATGACCAGTGTTCTGGGCCTTGTCTATACCTCCACCTGTGGAGCCATCGCCCGAGCCCGGCTCACCACCTGGACCTCGATTGTTGCCCTCACCAGGGATACTGGCTGGACCTTGACTGTTCCCTTCACCAGGGGTACCGACTGGGCCTTGACCGTTGCCCTCACCAGGGGTACCGACTGGGTCTTGACTGTTCCCTTCACCAGGGGTACCGACTGGGTCTTGACTGTTCCCTTCACCAGGGGTACCGACTGGACCTTGACCGTTGCCCTCACCAGGGGTACCGACTGGGCCTTGACTGTTGCCCTCGCCAGGGGTACCGACTGGGCCTTGACTGTTGCCAGGATTGGGAGCACTGCCAATGCCTGGATTGTTGCCGGGAACAGGCGTACCCCCTTGACCCACGCCTGGAGTGGTGCCCTCGGAAGGGCTGTTGGCGGGATCGGCCTGATTGCCCTGGCCTACATTACTATCACTGCCCACACCTGCCTGGCTATTATTTGGGGAGGCAACCTTGCCGGGATGCTCATTCGACCCTTGCCCAGGGCGCTCCGCGGTTCCAGGTCTGACCCCTGGGCTACCGCTGGCAGGGGCTTGAGGATCAGAGGCATGTGTCTGCCCTGAATTCCCTTTGTTGCTTCTAACTCTTTCCTCAAGTTCCCGGACGTCCTTCTCAGCATGAGCTTTGGCGATGATCTCATTAGGGCGACCACCAGCATCAAGAATGGCTTTCCCAATCCCCTTGCTCTGCAGGTCCTCAACACTCACATTAAGGCCCTGTTCTTGGGAAACCAGCATGACGGCATACTCTCCCGCCGACAGGCCCACATGGCCCGCTGTCTCCCGAACGTCCTCACTGGTGGATACAGTGCCGACCCTAACCGAAAGGCCCTGGCCTGCCAGTTTGCCCTGGACCACTCGGCTAACCTCTTCAATCCTGTTTGTTAACTCCTCAGATGCCTCTTGACTCTCCCCAGCAGGGACAGCCGTAATGAGGAGGATGTTTTCCTCCTCAAGGGACAAATAGCCCTCACTGTTGGCCTTCCCAATCAGGATGTCAAGGGCATCTCCCAGCGCCCTTCTCCGGAGGCTCACCGAGCTCAAAAGCCTCTCCCCGTCATCATTCAATCCCCTGGCACTGACCACGCGGTCTGCGCCATCAATCCCCAGTTCAACGCTGGGGTTGATGTCAAGGGCCACATAAGCTACAACCGCCTGTGGCAGGAGCGCTATATAAACCCACGAAGTAACAACCAGGCTGAGGAGGATCGCCGCTACCATTGCCCACCTCACGGTCGATCTCCTCGAAAAGGCCTGCCTAATGAGGCTTGGTCCTGTCGAATAGCCGTTGGCTGACATCGCCGGAGTCCAGACGACCTCTTCCCCAATCTTAGGCCTGCCGCCACCTTGGAGCGACAGGCGCACAAAATCCCCCTCCGGGGTCAGCACAACACCGTAACCCTCTTTTGTCTCCAGCAAGACTCCCCGTCTCTGCTGCATTCTGTCTCATCTCCCTGCGCTTGCCAGCGCCAGGCCGGGGCCGGTAGAACCCACATTAACTGGCGCGGGTACCTTACTCAACGGGGGTAAGGTATTCCTTCAAATGGGTCAAATCCTCTGCATATATCAACCAAATGGCTATAATGTACTTCCGGTGCCTTTCCAGCGTCTTACGGCTCACCGCTACCAACTTGGATAATTCCTTCAAGGGTAGCTGTCCCCTCTCCCGGACGTATTGTGATAGTCTTTCATCTTCAGCCAACATCCTGGCAGCATTAGCTGCCCTGTTACGGGCATCAGTATGCTTAGGGGCAATGTCAACCAGCTCTGAAAAATTGATCTGGTACTCGCTTAGCCTCTGGCTATAGGCGGTAATCTCATGGCGTCGCTCAGCGGCCTCATTATCCAGACTGTACTGACGCTGCGCCTGCTGCAGTTCAACCAGGTTGACAACATTACCCTCATCATCGTCAACATCAAAGGCCGTCAACGGAACCTCTTTATCAGCGTTAGAGGGCCCCCGATAGAAGTCAATGAGCCGCCGGCGGATAACCGTGCTTGAGAAGCCAAGAAAGTTCCCGTACCTATTACCGTCAAAACTGTCTATCGCTTCATTAAAGGCAATCAGGGCGACACTTGCTTCTTCATCATTGCCGGGAACAAGATAGCGCCCAGCCACCCTTGAGGCCACCTTCAGAATAAAGGGACTGTAATTGCCAATGAGCTCCTCTCGCGCCTCTTCATGGCCAACCTGAGCTCTAGCTACATATTCCTCTGGAGTTATGGTACTGGTCTTTCGGCGTGAACCTCCAAACCATAAGCCCACTGTGTTGTCCCCCCGCTCATTCAGACAATTCGACATCAGATGGCCCTAACTTGGGGGTAGGGTCACCTTCGCGCCAGGAAAAGATTCAGCAGTAGTGTGAGGATGATGCTAAGTAGAATCGAGGTTGCCACTGGGATGAAAATGGTAAAATTGTCCCTGCGTATGTTTATGTCCCCCGGCAGTTGACCCAGGAATCCCAGGAACCTTCCACCTATAGACACCAGGACACCTGTCAGCGCCAATGCCAGGCCAAAGACTATTAGAATGGTCCCTATCCTGCTTGACCCCATCACGATGCCCCCCCGAGCTCCATCAGTCTTGTCCATCTCCGCCGCTGCCCACCACCACCGACACCGGCACATCCACACCGACTGCACCAACTAGATTCAGTTAGTTACCCGCAGACACCGCCTCTTATTCATCGACGTCCCAAATCCAGCCGCTATCGGAGGGTCCATCTTTGAGCTTGAGGTTTAAGTGTTTGCAGGCCAGGGGTGTAACCACCCTTCCCCTGGGGGTCCGCTTAATGAACCCAATCTGGATAAGATACGGCTCGTACACGTCCTCAATGGTCTGCGCCTCTTCACTTATAGCGGCGGCCAGGGTATTGAGGCCAACGGGGCCACCATTAAACTTGCTGATCATTACAGTCAGGAGGCTTCGATCGATTTTATCCAGCCCCAAAGGGTCGACCTCAAGCATGGACAATCCTTCCTTCGCAAGATCCTCGGTAATGTCACCGTCGGCCTTGACCTGCGCGTAGTCGCGAACCCGGCGCAGTAGCCGATTAGCCACCCTCGGGGTTCCCCTGGAACGGCGGGCTATCTCACCAGCGCCACCCGGATCAAGGTTGACCGAAAGGATCCTGGCAGACCGCAGCACAATCCTCACCAGGTCTGCCTGCTGATAGAAGTCAAGCCTATTGACAACCCCGAACCTGTCCCTCAGGGGCGAGGTCAGCAGCCCCGCCCTGGTGGTCGCCCCGATCAGGGTAAAGCCGGGAAGGTCAAGCCGAAGCGAACGGGCGCTGGGCCCTTTGCCTATGACAATATCGAGGGCGTAGTCCTCCATGGCCGGGTATAGCACCTCTTCAACGGCCCGGTTCAGCCGGTGAATCTCATCAATGAAGAGGACCTCGTGTTGGCCCAGATTCGTCAGTATCGCCGCCAGGTCACCAGGGCGCTCAATGGCCGGACCTGATGTCATTCTGATACCGACGCCGAGCTCATTGGCGATGATGTAGGCCAGGGACGTCTTCCCCAGGCCTGGCGGTCCGTGGAGCAGCACATGATCAAGGGCCTCGCGGCGCTCACGGGCGGCAGCAACAAATATCCTGAGCTGCTCCCGCACGCTATCCTGGCCATCAAACTCATCCAGTGTGGAGGGGCGAAGGCTACGGTCTATAGCCTGCTCGTCCTCCTCAATCATCTCTGGTACCACGACCCGTTCTATCAAGTCTATCCCAACCTTTCAGGCTACTCCGAAAGTGTCTTGAGGGCCTGCCTGATGATGTCTTCAATCTTGGAGCTGTCACCCATTTTAGCAATTGTTCTGCCCACAGCCCGGGCTGCCTCAAGGCGCGAATAGCCCAAACCCTCCAGGGCACCAATGGCCTCATCCTCAATTCCCCGCTCAACCGCCGCTTCGACGGGAAGGGTAGCCCCCAGTCGCTCCCTCAGTCCATCAACCTTGCCTCTGAGTTCAAGGATCAGTCGTTGCGCGGTCTTCCTGCCGACGCCAGGGGCCTGGGTTAGGGTGGCTACGTCTTCACGGCTGATGGCAGACAGGAAATCAGAGGGGACAAGGGTCGATAGGATGGCCAGGGCACCCTTGGGCCCGACACCTGAAACCGACAGCAGGGCGCGAAAGATCTCACGCTCTTCCTTTGTTGAGAACCCATAGAGGGAAACCTGATCCTCCCGGAGATACATGTGAGTATATACGACAGTCTCGGCATTCTTGCTTCCCTGGAAGCACCGACGAGTATAATCGGAGACGTTGAGGAAGTAACCCACTCCCTGGACCAGCGTGACCAGGTGTTCAAGACCAACCTCCACAACCTGACCCTGCAAGCGATCGATCATTGATGCAATTCCCCCTAATCCTTGCAACCAGGGACCGAGCGCTGAACCTGGAGCCCAGGCGGGTGGCTGTTTACAGAGCAGATAGCCACTGCCAAGGCATCTGCGGCATCAACAGGCCTGGGTTGCTCTTTAAGCCCTAGCATCCTTCCCACCATGAACTGGACCTGGCTCTTATCGGCCCGGCCGTAGCCAACAACAGACTGCTTTACCTGCAGCGGCGTGTACTCAAAGATCTCACACCCGAACCTGGCGGCGGCGAGCAAAACCACGCCCCTGGCCTGTCCTACTGCCAGGGCGGACTGTACGTTCGTGTTGTAGAAGAGCTGCTCCACAGCTACCCGCGCGGGCTGGTACTCTTCAAGCAGCGACTGCAATGAAGAGAATATCTCAACGAGCCGGGCAGGCCCTTTATCTTTAGAGCTGGTCCGGATAACCCCGTAACCCACTGGCTTAATCCTGGCCTTGTCAACGGCAATGAGACCAAAGCCTGTTACCGCCGTGCCAGGATCCACTCCCAATACAATCATGAGAACCCCTCATCTTCCGATAATACCAGTTAACAGGGCTCCTTCTAGTTATTCAACGACCTGGTGCCTTTATCCTCCGTTTGCGGAAGGTTGGAAATGAGGGGGGTATCTTTGTCGCTGGGTTCACTCACCGAGACCTTCCAGGTAGGTCCAGGCCTCGGCCTCGCTTTTAACGACTATGCCGTTCTGAAGGGCTTCAATGTCCCGGGGCATCATAGAGGATATATAGATGTCGAAGGTTTTCCAGAGCTTAAGAAAGGGGGGCTTACCGCGGAAGATGGCAACCTGATCTCCGTGGATGCCTATGGTCAGGTAGGAGCTGAGCTCTGGGCTGAGGTCGTCAACGATCTTGACCAGATCAACCGAGTCTGCAGTGAAGGACCTTATGGCCCAGTTGGGGTAGAGGGAGCGAAACTCCTCCATGGAAAGACCGGCCACATCAATAGGAGCCTCCTCAGTGCGGCTCATAGACCTGTCGAGGTATTCGGTGTGAAATACAATGGTGGCGTCTTCTGAAAGGGTTACCTGATCAACGCCGGCGCTTCCAGCTTGTTGGCGATCTCGGGTCAGGTAGTCGGAGGCGCCGCCACTCCCATCTAAGCCGGCGCCCTCAGGAGGCAAACCCAGCTCAATCCCTGGCAACCAGTAGAAGTAGAGAAAGGCCAGAACAAAACCGGACAGGAAACATCCGATAAGTATGGCGGACAGTCCTCTGAAACGCATATCTAACCACCCTAGTGTAGAATCGCGCCGCAACAAGAAAAAACGCCAAGTCCTCCGCCTAGGTTGCCCTGGCAGCTTGGCGGCTATTCACTCTCTGAGGGGGAGGGGTGGATAGAGATAGCCTATTCACTCTCTAAGGGGGAGGGGTGGAAAGACTTAGCCTACTCCCTACTCGGGGGGGTCCTCTTCCTCCAAATCGGCGTTGGAGTACACAGACTGAACATCATCGTGGTCCTCAAGACCCTCAAGGAGGTTAAGGAGCTTGCTGGAGTCACTACCCGTGACCTCGACTGTATTCTTAGGAACCATTGAGACCTCCGCTGATGAAACCTGCACCCGTTTGGCCAACCACGAGCGCAGCGACTTGATACCCTCAGGGTCAGTGTAGACCTCTATGATCCCCTCCTCACGGCTGAAGTCCTCAGCTCCAGCGTCAAAGGCCTGAAGCAACAGGTCGTCGGGATCGCCGTCAACGTTCTCTTCGTCAAGAACAACGATACCCTTACGGTCAAACATCCAGGCCACACAACCTGATTCACCAAGACTACCTCCACTCTTGGCAAAGAGGTGCCTTATCTCCTGGGCTGTTCGATTCCTGTTGTCGGTAAGGATCTCCAGAAGGATGGCGACCCCGCCAGGACCATAGCCCTCGTAGACTATCTCCTCCATGGCAGCCGCGCCATCCAGGTCGCCGGTGCCCTTCTTGACGGCCCTATCAATGTTGTCATTGGGCATGTTGGCTGCCTTGGCCTCGTCAATAGCCAGCTTCAACTGGATGTTGTATTCGGGATCCCCACCACCTTCACGGGCGGCATGGGTAATCATCTTCGATATCTTGCTGAAGACCCTACCCTTCTTGGCATCTTCTCTTGCCTTCCGGTGCTTGATGTTAGCCCATTTTGAGTGTCCAGCCATTTCTCTCCCTCCCAGATCAGTCCGTTAAGTTGGCCGCGAGTATTGAGGGTTGGGCGGGCAGACGCAGTTTGTGGGCGTTTGCCTCCACGCGTTTCTCAATTACAAGGGCCACTGCCGCGGGAACCTCTTCACCCAGCAGGTACCGGTCAATACTGTTATATGTAATCCCCATCTCCTCTTCATCGGTCTGGCCGGACCAGAGTCCCGCGGTGGGAGGCTTGTTGATGATAACCTCCGGCACGCCCAACTCCCGCGCCAGCTGGCGCACCTGCCCCTTAACAAGCTCCGCCAGGGGTAAAAGGTCCACGGCGCCATCGCCGTACTTGGTGAAATACCCGACAGCCAACTCATCACGGTTTCCTGTCCCGACCACCATGAAGTTATGGAGGTTGGCATGGAAATACCAGGTTACCATCCGGAGACGTACCTTAAGGTTAGCAAGGGCCAGGCGCCTGGCGCTATCAATATCGGTGTTGTTCAATTCCATGGGCTCGGGCCGAACCTCGCATAGCCTCAACATTGTATCGTAGGCCTCGTCCAGTTCAACCTTTTTAGCGTTCAGGTTGAAGGCCGCCTCAACCAGGCGCGCATGCTCCTCGTCAACAGGGCTGCTGTAACAGGGCATGATCAGGGCCAGGTGCTGGTTGTGGCCGGGAAATGCCTCCCGACAGAGGCCAGCCACTACCGAAGAGTCGAGCCCACCGCTGATGCCAAATACTACCCCCTTGCAGCCGGCATCCAGAACCTGATCTCTAAGCCACAGGGCAACTTCACTCCGATATGATGCTGCATTGAAGTCAACCAGCACTTCGCCCATCTGTTACCTACCTTTCCGGTTTAGAGGTCACTAATCCACAGTGTCGCAGTCAGCCAAATCATAGTTCTCTCCCAATATCTCCTGGATTAATGGTTCTTCACCGCAAACCGGGCATCCTGCATCTTGTCCTGACTCCAGCTCAGTAAAGGTCATTGCCAGCACATCGACGGCCAGCAGTCTCCCTGATAGGGTCCTGCCAACACCCAGCAGCACCTTGATGGCCTCAGCGGCCTGGATAGTGCCGAGGATGCCGGCGGTGGCTCCCAGAATGCCCGCCTCGGCACAGGAAGGGGCGTCGCTTCCCGTGGGTGGCTTGGGGAAGATGCACCGGTAGCAGGGGCCCTCCCCGGGAATAATCGTCATGGCAAGACCATCAAACCTCAGAACACCAGCCTCAATCAGCGGTTTCCCCGTCAAGACGCAGGCGTCATTCAGCAGGTAGCGAGCGGCAAAGTTGTCTACGCAGTCAATGACCACGTCATATCCCTTGATAAGCCCCATCACGTTATCATGGGTTACCGGCTCCTGGTAGGTAAGGACCGCCACATCAGGGTTTAGCCTCTCCAGTTTCTCCCTGGCAGAGTCCACCTTGGGCTTGTCCAGATCCTCTGTGGAATGAAGGATCTGACGCTGGAGGTTTGAGAGGCCAACCTGGTCCATATCGGCAATGCCGACAACTCCAACCCCGGCGGCCACAAGGTAATAGCACACCGGCGAACCGAGACCCCCGGCGCCCACGACAAGCGCCTTGCTCGAAAGGAGCGCGCGCTGCCCCTTCCCCCCTATCTGCGGGAGGACAATGTGGCGAGAGTAACGCCGGATCTGATTTTCAGTAAAGCCCTTCACCGCGGCACCTCTTTCTATCCTGTCCTCTTAATGATAATCTCCCAGGCGGGCCCAGGCAACCTTGTAACTGAAACAACCGTATCCCCCATGGTCCTGATGTTCTTGGGGACGCTGGCGCTGGCAGGCCTGTAATCAACGATCACCTTCAGGATACTGCCCTGTTCCATGTCCTCCAGGGTGAGGCGGGTCTTGACAAAGGCATATGGGCAGACCTCTCCCCGCAGATCAAGGACGGTAGTCTCAGTTTTGCCCGGTCCTGCAACCATATGGCACCCCTTGCCTCTACCTGCCACCCTCTGGTGCAAGGCCCCTTATCTCCTCAGGTGTCCAGAGCCTCATCATGCCCCCGGTCCCAAGGTTAAAGTAGGCATTGGGAACTTTGCCGACGATAACTGCCTGGGCGATGGGGTGCAGACTGGTGACGGTTACCGATGTCTTCATAAGTGGTACTACAACCCTTATCCTTACCGCTGTCTTTAAGTAGATAACGTGCCTGGTCTGGTTGATGCCTGCCTCTTCAAACACCTCAAGAACATCGGTCTGGACCGTACCGATGGGCATCACGGTGACACTGAGCTTAGGGCCCACCGATGCCAGCCAACTGGAGCCAAGGATCTGCCCCATGGGGATCCTTATCTGGTAGTCGGATAACTGGTTGAGCTTTTCCTGAACCGCCAGGGTGGTAGTTGATTTCACGCGATTGACCTCAGTGGTATTCTGCTGGAGCAAGGCAATGTTGCCCTCCCGGTCTTTCTCAATGTGGAAAAGCTGCCTGTACTCCACCACCTGGCCGATGTTTTCGTTTACGGCCTGGTTAATGTACTCTGTGGCCTGGCTAGTTATTTGGGCATCAAGGATCGCCATTAAGGTTGGCCTGATGTTCCGCTCAATTAAGACAAACATGCAAGCGCAGAGAATGACAAGCAGGACAAGAGATACGGGCACAAGCGACACCCTGGTCTTCCGACGATACGACTTCCTCCACCGCGCCATTGGCTTTCACCGCCCCTTCGGTGACCTGCAGCCCAACTGTAGCTACATAAGTAAAGGTATTCATAATGACTACCTTTTGCCACAGAGGGTTACCGGCGCGGGGGTAATCACAGACATGGAGGGAACAAAAAGGGCCCGGTTTTGTGCCCGGACCCGATACACCCTTCAGCATACTGGCGGCGTTCCCCCTGTCTGCCGCCTGTCTGCCGCAGCGGGAGACGAGAACAGGGCAGCCTACCTACCTGATCTTGATCCGGGCAAACCTCCTCTTTCCCACCTGAAGAACATCACCGTCAGAGACCTTCACGTCTAGAGTTGGATCCGTCAACTGCTCGCCGTTTATCCTCACAGCCCCCTGGTCAGCCAGGCGGCGCGCTTCGCTATTGGACTGGGCAAAACCGGCCTCTGTAATCAGACTGACTACCCAGATCCCCTCGCTGGCAGCAGAGGGCGAGACCTCCAGGGGCGGCATATCATCGGGAGTCTCCCTCTTCTGGAAAAGTTGCTTGAAGCGGCCCTCCGCCTCTTCAGCATCCTGGGAGGAATGGTACAGGGTGACCAGCTCCGACGCCAAAAACATCTTCGCATCTCTGGGGTTCATCTCACCCGATGCCATAGACCGCTCAATCCCTGCGATCTTCGAGAGGGTCACCGGCGTAGCCAGCTTCAGATACCGTACGATGACCTCATCAGGAATGGACATTGCCTTTCCATAGATCTCGTCGGGGGGTTCACTGATGCCAATGTAGTTCCCCAGGCTCTTGCTCATCTTTTGAACACCATCAGTCCCCTCTAGAAGCGGGAAGGTCATGGCAACCTGCGGCTCCTGGCCATAGGCCCGCTGGATGTCGCGGGTGGCAAGGAAGTTAAAGAGCTGGTCGGTGCCACCTAGCTCAACATCGATGTTGAGGTGGACTGAGTCATAGGCCTGGGCAAGTGGATACATGAATTCATGAACACTGATGGCCTCTTCCTTTGTAAAGCGCCGCTCAAACTCGTCTCGCTCAAGCATCCGGGCAACGGTGTAACTGGCGGCCAGCCTGATAACATCGGCGAAAAGGAGTTTTCCAAGCCAATCATTGTTAAAGACCACATGGGTCTTATCAGGGTCCATTATCTTAAAAATCTGCTCCCGGTAGGTTTCGGCATTGGCCCGGATCTCTGCCTCTGTTAGCTGGGGCCGGGTCTTAGACTTCCCACTAGGGTCACCAATGCGACCAGTGAAATCGCCAATAATGAAGTACACCTCATGCCCGAGATCCTGAAACTCTCTGAGCTTGCGAATAACAACGGCATGGCCAATGTGGATGTCAGGCGCGCTGGGGTCAGCCCCTAGCTTGATGCGAAGGGGACGCCCTTCCTTCTTAGCTCTGGCCAATTTCAGAGCCAGTTCCCCCCGGGACACAAAATCAACAGCCCCGCGCTGCAGTTCATCGAGTACCTGCTCAATCTCAGTGTCCTGTTTTCGTTCCTCCATGATATCTGCCCTCCATCAACCCGTGTCTGAGTAATTATAGCATAGCAGGACAAACCCCCGCAAATAAGGAAAGTATGGGTTTCCTGAGCAGCATCTTCCCGGCATTGCTGAATCTCCCAGTCCTGAGATACAGGATGATAACCCTGTTAGTCAAATCCTTATTTATGTTATAATTAACGGTGGCTTGCACTTCGTCGACATAAGAATTATTCTGCCCGAAGACGTCAATAAACTCTGTCACACCTGAGTGAAGAGAGTTTCTACCTTTATGAACAGGGGTGTACTGCTTATGAGCGAACCTAGAAAGAGACGGGGATTCTCCTTCTACCTGAAGATCATGCTCCTAGTCTTCCTGGTGCTGGCGGTGAGTGGCGCTGGGCTCTTTGCGGGATTCGTTGCCGCCACCATGCGCACGCTGCCGGCGGTTAGCGAGATCATGAACCCGCAGCTCAACAGGAGTTCGGAGGTTTATGACAGCAACGGCGAGCTCATAACCCGGTTGCACGGGGAGCAAAATCGGATACTGGTCTCTTATGACGAGCTTCCCGGTAACCTGGTCAACGCGGTCATTGCCACTGAGGACCACAACTTCTGGACGCACTATGGGTTTAATCTCAAGGCGATAGTCCGGGCCCTCTATGCAGACCTGCGGGCCGGAGACACTGTGCAGGGCGCCAGCACCATCACCCAGCAGACAGCTCGCACCCTCTATATATCTAATCCCCATGAGAAGACCCTTATAAGGAAATTCAAAGAGTTGCTTCTGTCGATCCAGATGGAACGCCACTTCACCAAAAAACAGATTATCGAGGCTTATCTGAACGCCATCTTCTTTGGCCACTCCTTCTACGGGGTTCAGGCCGCGTCACAGGCCTATTTCGGCAAAGACGTGGGAGACCTGACCCTGGCAGAAGCAGCGATGATAGCTGGCCTTCCCCAATCGCCTAACGCCTACTCACCCTTTGATCACTTTGACGCCGCCAAGCGCAGACAAGGGATGGTACTGGACAGAATGGTAACGGTGGGCTTCATCACCCCCGAGGAAGCTGAGGCCGCCAAATCTCAGGAGATTGCTCTCAGCAACGCGGAAGAGGCCTACGAGTATCCATACCCTTACTTCATGGACTATGTGCTCAGCCAACTCCTTGATGAAAACAAGGGCATCGGGCTCAGCCCAGATATGGTTTTCAAGGGCGGGCTCAAGATATACACAACAATGGATCGGCATCTCCAGGAATTCGCAGAACAGAGCTTCCATGACATCCTGGACGAGGATTTTCCCCTGGGCACTGAAGAGGAGCAGCCCGAAGCGGCCTTCATCCTGATGGACCCCCACAGTGGGCAGATCTCTGTTATGATTGGCGGCCGTGAACGTGGTGAGGGTCGGCGGCTCTTCAACCGCACTGTGGACGCCTACCGTCAGCCGGGGTCCACCTTTAAGCCAGTTTCAACCTACCTCCCCGCCTTGCAGATGGGTAAGGCCCCCTCCTCAATTGAGGACGATGCCCCCATGGTCTACTTCAATGTTGACGGGACTACCTATATCCCAGCCAACTGGAACAACAAGTACCGGGGACTAA